>Ga0126339_10001731_pt1 | contig 15175 bp, 5 predicted proteins | sample OrbTmetagenome_2_FD_92532 | JGI IMG/M metagenome (GOLD analysis project Ga0126339, IMG submission 92532) | Coral microbial communities from Petempiche,Puerto Morelos, Mexico - Orbicella T R C metagenome | ecosystem: Host-associated > Invertebrates > Cnidaria > Coral | place: Petempiche,Puerto... | reverse complement strand
GAAAGAGAAAGCTGATGGCGGAAGGGGGGTGTTGTATTTTTTTGTTTTGGTTTTAGAAAAGAGAGAGAAGAGGGGGGGGGGGGGGGGGGGGGGGGGGGGGGAGGACACTATAAAGCAGCAACAGTGTGTCAGAACTTAGTGTTTGAGAGGATCACAAATTTCTGTGGTATTTTTGATGGAATGTAATATTCTGAAAAGTAGACTTAGCTGCAATGGATATCTTGGTCAAATTCACTGTTTGTACACTTTATTGGATGGTTGGCTTTTAATATATGTGGATATTTTGGCAGTTGTGAGCACAGAAAGGGTGGCCTGGGTTTGATTCCGTCCCGGTGCCATATGTGGGTCGAGTTTGTTGTTGGTTCTTGCCTTGTTCTGAACGTTTTTCTCCAGGTTGCCTGCTTTTCCTCCCTCATGACAAACCAACGTTTTCAAATTCCAATTCGAGGAAGGATAGAGGACCTGCATGAAAACCAGCTAAGGCTGATGTGGCTTCGTCTCTAAATACAATTATAATTTAACAGATTGACATCAGTTTTTCATGCGTCTGTCCTGTTATTGATCATGAATTTCGTCATAACACTGTCAAAGTAGCTGTGGATCTACTGTACTTTGACAATGTTATGACGAAATTCATCGTCAATAACAGGACAGACAGTATTAAAAACTGACATCAATTTGTTTTTTACAAATTGTCCGCTCTTACTTGTTGACGCATTGCATAAATTTTAAATTCATGTGTCTGTCCACTTAATGACAATGAAAATTAGCTAATGAGCACACAAGAATTTCTGCAGTTATCGTAAAGTTACAACGTATTTATCTAGCCGACAGTCATGCATTTGCACGAAAATCTGATATAAAAAGTCCTGTTATTTTCCATGTTATAACTTACATATCTCATTTTTTAGGATACCTTATCCCTGCCTGTCTCATGGTAGCAACAAGTTATGTTGGCTGCGACAACACGACACTAGCTGTTGTTTTGTTTTCACTGGCCCTGGGCATCACAGCTCTTAATATGTCTTCGTATAATGTCAATCATTTGGATATCGCTCCTAGATATGCAGGGGTTCTTATGGGGATCACCAATTCCGCTGCGACAATCCCAGGGATGGTTGGCCCGTATGTAGTGGGATATCTAACAGACAATGAGGTAATGTGTACGTCACTTCTTGTTTTCAATGTTTCATTTATTATTATTATTATTATTATTATTATTATTATTATTATTATTTGATTATTTATTCCCTGCCAATCAAAACCTTGAAGGCGCTACGTCAGAGTTTTAAGCAATAGAGCACTTTTTCCGTGTTTACACAGTCTCATCTAAACACGAGGAGGGTTGGGAGAATTCGAGACAGTTATGCAAACCCGAGACTTGGTCAAGGGTTTGCATAACTTTCGAGAATTCTCCCAGCCACCCGAGTAAATATGGAAAAAGTGCTCTATTGCTTTTGTAAAATAATTCTCAAAAATACGCGCGAATCTAAAACGTCACAACCGTGTTTACGTACTCTCATCTTGACACACTTATCGACCAATGAGAGCACGCGCAGAGGCTCAGTTATTTTATAACATGCATTTGATAAGTTAAGCCTAAGTTTTTCAAGTTTGTTGTTTGCAATCTGTGTTAATCTTCTCCATCCTTAACCATCCTTGTTCCTTTATGGTTTGCTATTATCTCTTTGGTATTTTTCTAACTTAGTAAACTACTATTTTCAGGTTTCCTTTAATTTAAAGGTAATTTTGTTCACGGCCAAAATAAATTTTGTGACTCAGCTCCTTTAATATTATCCGACCTTGTGAGAAGTATTGAGGATACTTATTAACTGGGAGGTAACGTCTTCTAGCTAAGAGGGATTTTAACTGAAGGGTTACCAGTCCCTATTTGACGGACTCAAAAGCAAGAAAGGTTAAATTAATCTCTCTTTAAAGAATGGTTTCAGCAGAAAAAATATAATAACGTAGAGAACGCTTCGCTTTACACGAGACGCAGGGGAATGAAATCGTTTTTACAGAAAAATTTAAAAGCTGCAACAACAAACAGTCGTGACAAATGCGTACTATACCGGAAACAAAATTGGACTCTATTTTTGAAATCCTACGTAAGCATATGTAAATTGATATCATACACAATATTTAGTGGACTTAGTGCTAATAGAGTCTAAAGACAACTGTACATAAGTGTTTTTAAAACAATATTACATAGTTTTAGAGACGTTGATGTTGTCCAGCAAGAGTTAACTTAGTTTGTAATCTTCTGTCTCGTCGCCATCTTGCGTTTGAGAAAGGAGTTTAATAGTCGATCCCATTCAGACGGAAACGTTCTAACACCAGATTCCACGAGATAAACACTGCAATTTTTGAAGTGTTTTCATCAAGTACATGTTCGCGTTTATATAAAAAAAATAATAGCCATTGGGGATGAATGAAAGTTTCCCGGCAGAGCTCGCTTGTGTTTCTTTTTGTAGGACAACTCCTGATGTGCACATGAAGCGGGTCCTAGAAGAGAGCTGGTCAGAAAAGATTCTAATGACTTGCTCTGCTTGAAATGTCTGAAGCCTATTGTGGACTTAACGCTATAACGTTGTTATTGCCTTTTGTATTCAACGCTGCTTTTGATACTTTAAACTCCAGGTAATAAGCCGTGGGTTTAAATGGACCTCAAAAAGGTTCTAAGAAAAGCTTATCGGTTAATCTTTTGTACGTGATTTCCTTATTAATGTGAGGTAAATTTATCCTGACAAAGGAAGGAATGGAAATGTGATGGGAAGATGGAGGCTGTTAATTGCGTTAGCTGAAAGCAGATATTAGAGTTTACAAACGTTAAAATTTAGGGCTTTAGAGCAGAGTTCCATTTGTTTTGCGTCAAATTTCGCGCAATAACTAATATGGTATTCTAAGCTACGAACATTAACTGGGGGCCAGAGAGAGAGAGAGAGAGAGAGAGAGAGATTGATTTTTCTGGTAAAATATCTTGCGTGAACTCTTTCTCCAAAGCAGCTATTAATCATGAAAAGAAAACAAAGCTTTTGAAAATTAATCTTGAGTCTTATACGCCCCTGTTGTCTGCTGTTCGGAGTTCATGTTTGTTTGTAAAAGGGGTTAACAAGCTGATGAGATCGAAACTCGAGATGAGTAAGTGATGCAGGGAGCTGTTAACTTAGTGAAAACAAACAATCTCTTCCTATTTGCAGTTGATCATCTTTTGTGTATCGATCACCATACAAATGTGTCGGCGACTTTAAAAAATATTCACATGCAGAGAGCTTAATTACTTTGTCTGGATTACAGTCAAAAAGAGAGTCACTTTATAAGCAGGCGGAAATGTGGACATAATTTTGACCCAATGGATTTCTTGGAAAAGTGTGATTCTCTGAAGGAAAAACATGAATCGAATACACAACCAGCTCGCAAGAAATTCGGGAGGAATTTGAATTCTGTTAGGCTGAGTTCTTTTCGTTGTGCCAACAAGCCGCTCCAAACTTGTCTGAATCACAGTTACGTAATGTACTAGGCTAAACAGAATTGTACCCTGACTGCACCCTTCTAAAAAGGTTTAAAACCTCCCAAGCGTTTTAAGACTTGGTTTTGTCCAATCGTGTTCAACGATTAGCGAGAATACTGGAAACTAGCATACAAGTAGCTAGACCCAGTTCCCACTTTTGTACTTTCCCCAGTCTTATTTAACCCTCTCCCTGGGAATGAGACTCTGCCCAGTCTTGTTAGATATATAGCAACTTTTGACAGAAAGAGTGGAACCAAACAGAGGAGAAACTAGTCCCAGTTTCCGCGGTTTTTGATACGCACAGTCTGAGCAAGGTCTTGCACCCTTATCCGATTTTCATTTTTCATTTTTCGTTTTCAGCCAACCAGGGGCCAGTGGCAGAAAGTGTTCTACATATCTGCCGGTCTGTACGTAGTTGGCTGGATCACTTATCTACTCCTCGGAAGTGGAAAACAACAGTCGTGGAATACGCCATTTGAAGACCTGCTGGTACCTGTTGATATTCCGAGAGAGCCAAGAATACCTGTTATGGCGGACATTCTGTCGATTAATAATCAAGACACGGATTTGTCACAATCTGGTGCCGAATGTTAAGGACAAAAAAGGTCATGGGCGTGTGGGCTCATTGGGACTAAGGGGGAGAGGGGAGAGAGGGTGGTGACCTTCTTGCCCGAACAAATTCACGCAATGCGTGAGTGTTGAAATCGGGATGCAAACGCACTCAAATTGCATGAAAAACAAAAACGTACACAATTCTCACATCCATTTAAACTGCTATAATTCCAAAAATAGTTATGCTGAAAGCTTGCATACTCAATGACCTCTATCAGCGGTTTCAATTTTTGTCAATTTGTGCCCGAATTTTTGTCATTTTTTTTTCCAAAAGTTATTGGGGGCTAGAACCCCCGTCCCCCCCCCTCCCCCACCCCCAGCTCGTACTCTTATGAAAAAAATTACGGTGAAACCATCTAAACCTTGAAGACATGAAGTACGGTTGGAATGCTTATTACGTAAAGTGAAAAAATTATCCTGGTTGCCGTGTTTGCAGATTGTTAACCGGAGTTAGTGTGTGTTTCTTCATAATTCAAATAGCCCGTTTCTGTGTTGCCTTAAGCCTCTCCATCAAAGCGAGGCTGGTGCACAACCATTCATAGGAAAATGAGTTTCATTTGTAGGTGAACGAAATTCATTTTCATATGAAAGGATGGGCACCAAGATTCGCTTTGAGGAAGAGGCTAAAGGTAATTCGGAAATGGCCTTTTGGTAGAGCATGACAACCGTGACGCGAGAATTTCGGGTTTAAGAAATACAAACCCGAAAGACGTTTATCACACTTTCAAACGCCTCGAATTTCATCAGATTTGAATACTCCGCTGTGGGTCATGTTTTCGCCTTTCTTCGTAGTGTTTGGAAATGTAATCAGACACTCTTTCGTGTTCGATATTTTTCTTGAACCCCAGATCGTTGTTATGTTGAGCCACGTGGGTTATAAAGTAAAGCGAATGCGTTGACTCGGGCACGAAAATAAGCTCCACACGTTGCCGTTTTCTTTCAAAACAAATTCAAGTTGTTCTTTTGTAACTCGGATTTCCTGTCTTTTGGGTCGTTTCTCCTGTTTTTCTTTTCGTTTGTTTGTTTGTTTTCGTTTGTTCCTGCGGTTCAGCTCACTCCTGATTGGTCGCTATTCAACATTCTGGACTTGTTTCTAGTGGTTATGACTTCACGGGCCTCACTGTAAAATTTACTCACCGGGAGATTGGGGGAATGATAACAATTTGTAGCAATGCTACTTTTAATATTTATAAAAAGAAACACGCAGCAAAATATAGAGAAAAGAAGTACTGTTAAAATATATGATAATATGTTTTACATCAAAGCATCTTGGACCTTTTTTACGACTTTTGGAGAAAAAAATGCATTTATACAACAACTAATTAGCAAATTGAAGAAGTATAGTTCAAATAGTTTAAGTACATTGAATTTGCAGACAAATTTTAAGTTAATGCTTAAGTTATGTTTTGAAAGGTAAAACGTTTATTAATAAAAGAAAAATGCTCTGAGGTACAGCATTTAAAATACATCTTTCGTTATGTGTTTTTTTTTTAATGAATACTGTATAAAAAAACTATCATACCGAGGGATCTTATCCAAGAAAAATTTGCATAAATAAAATCAAACCCGAGATGTAATCGAAGGTTTGTATAACTTCGAGAATTCTCCTAACCCTTCGATTTGTTAAGGTGAGGCTATGTAAACACGGAAAACTGCTCTATTACTTTTATAATAATACACATGAAAAAATTACTCGATTCTGATTGGCTAAGAGCAGTGCAGTTCAAGTGTAGCACCAGTGCAAAAAGTGTAACACCAATGCAAATTACACATCGAAATTCTGGATTATGATTGACTGAAAGAAAATAGGAAATTTTCTAAGAAAATGATATCACGTAAAATGATGACGAAACTTTTGTGCTGAAACTTTGAAAAGAGTTTTCTCAAATGAGAAAAAATGGCTTCAAGAAAGATCTTCCGGTACTTCCTCCGCACGAATTTTTTCATGTTTATATGATTAAGTAATCATACGGTTTTTCTCGTTCAATTTGGAGTTCATTTGCACTTGTGAGTTTTTCAAAAAGCTGAAATTACACTCGCCGAAGCGGCTCGTGCAATTTCAACTTTGTGAAAAACTCACTCGTGCAAATGAATTCCGAATTGAACTCGAAACCGTATGATTACCTATACTAAAATCTCAAATATACGCGCGAATCTAGAAAGTACAGTCACAACCGTGTTTACATACCCTCATCTAAACACACCTAGCAACCAATGAGAGCGCGCGTAGTAGCTCAGTTATCTTATAAATTAAAGTCGCGCAAAAAAAAAAACAAAAAACAAAAAACAAACAAACAACAACAAAAACAAAAAACAAGGAACACTAGAAACACGAGTAAAATAAGCTATTTTAATTTTGAAATCTTTCATTTTTCCTCAAAGTTTTCCTGGTGACCGTAAAATGTGCTCGCGCCTTACAAACTCTTACTTCCATTGTCACAACGTGAGGTTGGTAACTAATTCCTCCCTCTCTATGGTTCAACCCTACTTGACAGAGAAAGGGCTGGAACCGAACTAGAAACTTCTTTAATTTGAGCAACAACCTGGAAGGATGATAAGCTGATAACATAACTTAAGGGCTAAAATGTTTTTTGGCGTTATTTTTCAAGGTCTTTCTGGAGGATCATTAAACTTGTACCCGGTTTAATTAAATTTAGACTCTGAAAGCGATATTTAATCGTGTTAGACTAATCCAGGGAGTTTTCACCGTGTGGATTTGTTTGCCTTCCCGGTTCATTTCAGTTTCAAGGTCTTTCTGGGGGATCATAAAACTTACACCCAGCTTAATTAAATTTAGACTCTGAAAGCGATGTTCAATTAATTAATCGTGTTTAACTAATCCAGCGAGTTTTCACCGTGTGGATTTGTTCGCCTTCCCGGTTCATGTCAGTTTCAAGGTCTTTCTGGGGGATCATAAAACTTACACACAGCTTAATTAAATTTAGACTCTGAAAGCGATGTTTAATCGTGTTTAACTAATCCAGTGAGTTTTCACCGTGTGGATTTGTTCGCCTTCCAGATTCAGTTCCGTTTCTAGAAAAATAACTGAGAACTAAATGTGTATGCCGGTTTTAGTATAGTTTTTAGTTCCCTGTCGAAATCAAATCTTATTCCAGCATAATGAAACAGCGTACAAAGCTTCTCAGAACAAACTTAAATGTTCTAAAAGGTTACCTTTTGGTCAGGTGCTTTAATTTCAACTTACACAAGTGGTTATATTAAGCGTTAATCCCGTCTCATTAGTCTTCCGGGGTTAACAATCTATTATAAATAAAAGTAGGGTTCGTGTAATTGGTTTTCTGCAACTCGGCGGTTAAAGTTCACCAGCTTAACCGTTCAGGGAAGTTATGCCTGCCGAGCCATGTTGTACTGAGAAGTCTATTGGATGTGTACGTGAAGATATGGTTTTAATTTTAAGAGCTATGATCGAGAGCCCCACTGTGAAAGTCCCGCCAAACGCCAGGGACAAGTGTAGAACGTCAAGCGTCCCGCGGTGTTTAATTGTACTTTAGCGTAGTTCACGTGCGAAGACAAGAATTTGTTTAGGGTGTATGTTCGGCTGTGTCGTTATTTTACAGAAACGTCATGTAAACGCAATATTTCAAAAAAACTGAAGAAATGCCCAGCGGCTATAAATTGGCTAGAGTAAGATCTTTTTTCTCTCCTTTTTAGCGAGGGAACTAAACTGAATTCAATACCGATTAATTTTAAAAGTCTAACTTAATAATAGCAACGTTTATCAATACAGCGCCGTTCCTATGTTCATGGCGCTTTGCAAAGAAATGTGTAAAACTATACAATAAGGAATTTAATAGTTTATGTACAAAAGAAACAAGATTTAAAAGCTATGTACAATTCAAACATTTGTACGATTCGCTAAAATCATTCTGACATAAACGTTGTTATATCACAAATAAATTACTCGGCAATAATTACCTCTACCTCCTGAAACTTACACCGATTCTTTACCTCTTGTTTGTTTGAAACTTTCAACTTTTTTAGAAAAGATTTGCCTGCAAATGAGTCGAGTTAAAAGGGTCAAAAAATGATTGCTGTTTTTAGCTAGGCTACGTATCGGATACATACACAAGCATAAGATTGCTGACAAGGACTAAGTGTCTTAAAATGCATTTTGGTCAATATTGTACCGGACAAGCTTTGTACCTTTAGTTGGAATGTACTTTTTAACTAGCTGTGATAGCAGTGAGGTCGAAACTTGATAAAGATCTGCTTGTGCTCGCCGATTTACACGAGCGATGCACAAAATAAGTGGGAGCGCAAGAAAGACAAAGATTACAGATTTCCTTGTTTCACGCTTATGTTTGCACCGTACGCCTAAGATTACTTCCTCTTCTCCCCGCCCTCTCCTCCCTTCTCGACCATTCTGTGTTTCGCGCGTGTTTTTTGCCTTCTTACTTCTGTTGACAATGACGTCACTGTCGGAAACCCATACTGAGCTTTATTTTTGTATTTCTTCAATCCGAAACGTAATTTTAGGATCTGACAACAAGATTATGGGTTTATTTATACGTCCACGTTTTTCAAAAAAACGGAAAACAATTTTAATAACTCTTTTAAATGTTTGCCAAAATAGAGTGAAATAACTCGCATGGATTTAGTCAGGGTTAGACCAAAATCCCAGTCAAGCGCGTGTAAATACTTGTTAAATTTGCAATTCTAAATTTGGATACGTGTTCAAACTTGCTGATTAGTTCGACAGTTCTACGTGCAATTCAATTAACAGGTATTAAATTATAGTATAATCCATCCAATTTGGAAATAACTGAATTCAAGAAATTCCTCAGACTGTTTAAACTGGACTACTCGTAATGTTTTTCATTCAGTTATTTTTCCGAATTGTACAGCGTATAGTCCTGTCACATATACTACCACCTTCCCTAACCGTAAACAACCAAAGTGTCTGCTGGCATCATAAAAACTCAGAAAAACTGCAAATGTTTTTCCGCTACACAAGGTCACTTTTTGCGGTTTCGGTCTTGAACCTTTTATTTCGGAAAGAACAAAGCATTTGCTTGATTTAAGTTGATTCCAACATGTTTTGTTGAGTCCCCGACGACTATTCAACCTTCGCCCACTGTACTCGCTTTGTCGACTCCTGCACTTAATTGGAGACCCGACGTAGTTTTTGTTCATTATTTTTGGCAGCCATGTATTTTCTTTGATACTTGAAAAACGCCTGGAAGAGGCTAGAAAATTATTAAATCTTGCATAAATGCTTTGTGGCTAAGTTTCAATTCTGCTTTGCGGAGCCCGTGGTTTTTTTCGGAATCCGGCGTTTAATCGAACAAATTACGACATGTCGAATCTAGAAACAAAAAAAAGTTTATATATGTATGTCTGTAGAATCGTGTAGAATCGGACGAACTTAACTGGAAGAGCTCGAGATTGTTCGTCATTTGAATGTATGTAATCCACTAAGTGTGGATGATCCTCCTGCAATAGTCAGTTGCTTGACCATGAGAAGGGACTGGGGCCGAGAATAAATCTGCTGACAACCAAGGTTGTCATTTAACCAAAAGAACGAATCAAAGTCACAAAGAGGCATAGAGAAAGCACGTTCATTGCCGAATTGGTTATAATGTTTAAACTGCAGTGGAAAGGACCTTGCTGGAACCCTTTGTTCTACGTAAAAGGGCCTTTAAACTGACGTAAACAAGGCGGCAACTTGTAGGCCAATTCTGTGAAACTTAAATCTTCCTTTGGCTTTGTGACAACTTGTTAAGCAGCTCAGACCTACTTAGACCTTTATCTGACAACCGAGTTTGAAAATAAAATCATGATTGCTGAAGATTTCCAGAAACAAATGCTTCAGCTACTTTTCTCGAAAATAACTGCTACTTAAAACTATTACTGAAACACAAACGATTTCATCAATGTTTTGTACATCAATTTGAGCGCTATTGAGAACTGTCATCTTTGTATGAATAAACCGATAAATTTAGAAAGTTGTACATCTCCAACAAAGATGACCTTCGTTCGCCGCTTTTCACTGAACTTCTTGAGGCGGACAACAAAGGGAAGAAACTAAATCTGTAGTTAAGTGGTATTTTCAGGATGTCCAATGTCCAGCAACGGAAACTAACCACAATAAGGAGTGTTCTTTCTTATGCCTGCTTCTTATCACGTAGATGCATAAAGATCTGACAGAGGGCTGACAGACTGTTATGTTTTGGAGTTTCTGAGCTCATACGTAATTATCAACCAGACTGCCAGGCTATAAAGAGTAGGATTTCCCTCCGTGTTATTAGATGACTGTGACTGCCGGGTTGCATCTAAAAAACAAACAATAGTTATTACGGAGATATATTCCACTGTTGTTCCAATTACAATTACGGAGATATATTCCACTGTAATTCCAAGGACTCCCAAGCACTGAGGTAAGTTTTTCTCTTATCTAATGTCCCCAAAGGACCGATACAATCAGTTATTACCTCCTCAGTGTTTCTGCCCGGAAAAGTGTTGCCCTTAAGTCCAAATTAGGTCAGATAACTATCTTTCGCGAGTTACAGTGATAAAGATTGCATTGTCCTGTACATTTCTTCAATCTCGACCTATCAGATTAGACCGTAAAGTCCTCAACTCGGTGATTTATTTTATACGTAATAACTCCCCTCTTCAGCTGAGCTCCGTTGTGTAAGCGGCACAACCCAATTGCGTAGGTGTCCGAAATAAGTGGAACTGATTCGCGTTGGTAATTTCCACTTGTTTTTGGAGTGTACGTGATAGTGATTTGTTCTTATTTTTTAATCAGAGGTGTTGTATGAATAGTTTACTGAGTCGAGTGTCTTTCTCTCTAAGAACGAGTGCTAAACACTACAGTATATCTGCAGATTTTCGCTTCTTTGGAATCTCATCGTTACCTGATACTAAGAGACCAAAATGTCTACAAGGTCTCCCAAGCTTCGCCATAATATAGATCTCAATAGGTGACCAGTCAAGGCAGATCAGCTGGCCTCTTCGAATTTTAAGATTTCTACAATTGTCTAGAGGTTAGGGATTCACTCCTTTCCCTACATAAAGTGGTCTTTAGCCCGTTCCTGTTTAATTGTTTTCTGTTGTTTTTGTTGGTTTTGTTTCAGTTACAACTTGTTTGTTTCTAAACTCAACGTTTGAGCAGTTTAACGTAACAGCCCTTTTTCAAAGTCAGTTTAAAAGGAACGAACTAAAACCCTGCAATGAGAATTGAATTTTCTTCCATCAAAGAATCCCGTGTAAAGAGTTAAATGACTCGTTATTTGAGAGTTTCAACTTTCAGACACCATTTATTTGTTTGTATGGCGTGTAATCTTGTTTTTTAACCCGTACGGCTCGCGACAAGAACTTTCTCTGACGTCATAGCGGTATATGCAGACACTGTACTTATTTTGCAAAGTGTACGATTAATATTAATCACATTTATTTACGCCAAGCTTTTAGAGAAATCTGACTGACACGGCCGCCTGAAAATCAATCACGAAGACGTGCTTACAACAACTAGCTCTGTTCTAAACCGGATGCAAGATTTGACACAGCATGACTTGACAAAAAAAAATCCCTTTATCGATTATGAACACGGCTAACCTCACGTAAAGAGCCGAAAAGAGCAGAAATCATTACACAGAATATTTTGTACTCTAATGCAAATGGGATTGGTGGCTTGATCTAGGACGTTTCTATGGCAACCTGAATGACACCCTTACTACAAGCCTCTTTTGGCAAATGTTTCCATTTGTTTTAAGCTTTGATGGTAAAAGGCAACTCGAAGTTAAGTCAAACTTCTTAAACGCATTTCCTGAACTGCTCAACTTTTTGGGTCACACATCATTTTAGACAATTCTGCAACATACAGACTGCAATCAGGAAATTAATAGTCTTAAACCTTAAACGGAACTTTGTAACACAGCACAGTACAGAAACACCGCTCAAAACAATAGTTAAACGCACAAGAAGTCTCGAAAAACAAAAGGCACATTTAAAAGTCGATCTCCACGTCAAACACCTCTATGTGAAGGTACCTACGATTGGTAAGTACTTCATATAATATGCATCTGAAATTGAAAGGTCACGTGACTCGTCCAGCTACGGGAAGAATACTGATTCAGACGTGCGAAATTTGAAATAGGGAAAATTTCATAATGATACCAGCATATAAAAGCGTGGAAGGATTCGCGAAGAAAAGGCCCGTTTGTTATTAGTTAGGATATCAGAAAATCACTCGTCGCAATTAAGGCAGTGTTCGTGTTTGGATCCAATTATCATTTCTATCCTAAAGCCACAGTCAAGAAATAATCTGTCAGTGAAAAGACAAAAGCTTCCGGCTTTCAAGGCTTATCATCAAAACTATGGATCACTGGCTACAGTTCACTAGAAGGAAATTGACGAATAAGCGCGGTATAGTATTTCCTACAAGATTTTTAACGAACGCTTTTGATTGGTCGATTACAGTCACGTGTCCATCGTTAAACAAAATGGAAATCACGGATAGTGTAAGAATTGGACCCCAGGGGGATACTTTACCCATAGGCTAGGGGTGCCGCCGAGTGCTTGAAGTCCTGTTCCTGTTTAGGACGGGCATGTCTTCATATAGGCCAAATAAGGGGGTTATTAGTGCTAGCTTAAAATTGTTAATGGAACATAAATTTACTGATAAATTCTGAGATACAGATAGATGCGTACGTCAAATGACGCCGAAAACTGCTTCGCTTGGTCTGACACAAAAACAAGTTCAGCTTTATAAACTGTTCAGTCGTTACTCTATATCACATAAATGTTTTTGGCTTCCGTTATTTTTTGAATTTTTATTAAATCACTAATCCAGTGTCTAAGTTGTCGCTGGACTTTGATACCATGCAGCCTCTATGTAACAGAATCACATTGTCCGGTTTTAACCCAATTGTGCTCACATGCAGCTCTCGTGCGGACCACCAAGGGTTTTACTTAGTCACTCCAGATGCACCTAATCTTAAAGTAAATGTCACTTATTTTTAGAAGAGTTTTAAGAAGTAGTCTTAAACCGGCTGGCCTTAATTACTGGAAAAGTGAACTTTAATCAAGAAATTTCATCCCGTATTTAGATTAGTTACTTGACCTGATCATTCTATCTCTTGGACCCCGCAGGGAGAATTAAGGTGGCTTTGATATTTAAGTACAGTGAAGTTCACAAAACGGATGCTTTTATTCCAATGTGTTTGTTACCTTTAACCCGCAATGTTCTTGTTTAATCGCACGGAAGCATCATCTCATCATTTCATCCTGTATTTAGATTAGTTACTTGACCTGATCATTCTATCTCCTGGAACTCCCAGGGGGAATTAAGGTGGCCCTGATACTCAAGTACAGTGAAGTTCACAAAGCTGATGCTTTTTTTTTTCCAATATGTCTGTTACCTTTAACCTGCAATGTTCTTGTTTAATCGCACGGAAGCTTGGAAAAAGATTGGCGGTGTGAAAGACTTATCAAGGACTTACTTTTAACTACTAAAAACGCAGGGGTTACGTATTAACTGGACTCCTGAACAACGTAAACATGATGGGATTTTTGACGCTTATTTTAATTTAAATTGCTCCTTTGATGACGGCGTTCTATGAAAAACCAGCCATATTCTTTAGTCTAACAAAATCACTCCAAAGTATTTGAGCATAATGTCTTCGTTCTTAGCACCCAGGCTTTCTTTATTTCACGCCACTCCTTCAAAGGCGTAATTTAGAAAGTCCTGGTGACCAGTTTTGGGACAAGGTCGCTAAAAACATGCAAAACAGCGCTTATTTTCCGCATCCTGCTTTCATTATTCACAGCTTTATTTGGTACCTAATCACGTATTTTAATCTCAGCTTTGGTTAATTGTAGGTGCATGTTCTTCTACTGTAATGAAGTTCAACAGAAAAGTCATTCATTGAATTTTCCTTGATATGTAAAGCTGCTTTTAATTATAGCAAACACTTGAATTAATGAACTCAAGCGCAATTCCGTTAAGAGATTAATGAAATTCGTTGACAGGTTTGTTGGCCAGGCGGTGGGGCAGCATTTTTGAAATAGCGCTATACACCCTTTGTCCTTTGTTCCTCATTAATTTAACTGACCTCGTGTGCGTTTATTTATATCTCAGGACTGGAACAAGGGAATCGCCAAAAGCGATACATTAGTCAAAAGTGACAGAGGCACTCCAACAACAACCTTTGTACGTTAAGGTATGATATAGCAGAACTCCCTTATGGCTATCAATGATAAATACAGATTAATCCCGATTGTCTGTTTACCGATATCCACGCAAGATCACATAGGCATAAGGTTTCAGTAAAAGAGAGTTAAGCTACAACATAACACAGCTTAAAGGATCATATATTCAATAAATTGGCTTAAATTAACTTGATTATCCCAAGATTTAGACAGCAGAATAATGAAACCAATGTCTTACTTGACGTGGCATCTAAAGTGACAACAGAAAGGCATTGGTCGTCCACATACGAATAACGCTTAAATTACTTCCTCGTTTAAAAGCACCACCAGAGACAATCATTATGTAAAAAGCTCATTGTCAATTCTATGTGAATAAGAATGGCAAATTTGGCGAAGCTTGAAGTTTCTGAAAAGGATGTGAGAATAAATGCGAACAAAGCCCCCGAGGGTTCATTACCCAATATTGGCCTGCTGAAACATATCAAAGTCATTAAAGAACTATTTAAGATGGGCCTGACTTTAGAGATGTTTCTGCCAGCGCTTGTGAAACAAAGATACGCTCAAGGGGTTTGAGTCCCTGCTTTTGAATTATGATGAGTTTATGACGTTAGTGGCATGTTCTAATCTTTCTTTAATGAATTTTGATTTCTCCAAAATAAATGACTGTGTAAAATTGATTTAAAATCGGTAGAGCGTCCCAAATTGTGTAAAGTGTTCTATTTTGGTTATCTTTACCCTATGTAAAAGCTCAGACCATCCGAAAGGAATAAAACAAAAGCAGGAAGACCTCGGCTGCCACAAGGTTCCAGCTCTTATATTATATCGTTCAGTTTAAGAGAAGAGCTGACTAACGTTGCATTTTGCCAGCAACGTATT
>Ga0126339_10001730_pt1 | contig 15176 bp, 4 predicted proteins | sample OrbTmetagenome_2_FD_92532 | JGI IMG/M metagenome (GOLD analysis project Ga0126339, IMG submission 92532) | Coral microbial communities from Petempiche,Puerto Morelos, Mexico - Orbicella T R C metagenome | ecosystem: Host-associated > Invertebrates > Cnidaria > Coral | place: Petempiche,Puerto... | reverse complement strand
GCTTGTTAGAAGAACCACAAAACTTTCCCGCATTAATGTGGGTGGACCTTCGAAACAACTATAGAATTAATACCATTCCTGGCCAGTTTGTTCAGCTCCTAATGGAGCGGAGAAAAACACATCGTCCTTTAACAAAGACAGCAGACGAAAACGCGTCTATCAGTGTTCAAGATGCCATTAATGGGAAAGTAGTTTAAGAAATTCAAAATCATCGTTGATCTTCATATCTCACATGATTGTAATGGGCACGTGCCATCGTTAGACTATAAATTGGTCTGTAATGCGTACATATATATTTGAACTGCTATTATATCTCAGTGGCCCAACAAGACAGCACGACTCTAATGAAATCGTATTTCAGAGTTGTTTCCTGTTTTTACGGCACCATTTGAACTGGAGGAGTTCGTGATTATAATTTCTGAAACTGTAAAAATAACATGTTGGTGTTTCTTTCGGTATAATGTTCTTGAAAACGTTCCAAAGGTCAACAGTACAAAATGCTACTTTTTACATTATTTGCATTCAATGGTCAAATTCACGAAAGCAGGTGATGTTTGACACAGATTAAACAACCCTATGATTTTCTTCCCTACAACATAATGTAAAATAATTCTGAAAACTGTCGTGTCAAGAGATTTTGCATGTTTACACTGATAGAAGCAACCACAGTAAAATACACAACAACAACCGACTTCTACAAGAACCAAAAATATTATGACCGTATTCTTATTCATAAACCCTTTAATGTAAACTACAAGGGGAGAAAACAAAGGGTTTTCTGTACAAGTACTTTATAACATTACGTCGTATCCTTATGAATAAAACTAAACCCTAGAATACCACAGAATAGCCACGCCTCTTAATGCCTGGCTAGGAGAAGTAGTCAAATTAAATACCTCATTAACGCCGCTAACAAAAATATGAAGAGTTTTGGTCCGCAACCAAACTTTCAAACATTACATCTCTACTGAAGCTTACTGAAATATCAACGTGTTCGATAAAGCTTAGTAAGTGCATTTATTAATACATTTTAACTAATTCACTATAGTCAATCTCTCCATCTCCATCCACGTCAAGCATTTCAACTAGTTTGTCAAGGTAAAAGTCACTCATTACTTTCAACCGTTTCATTCCGTCAACGAATTCCACCCGAGACAAACTGTCCCGGAATTGGCATTCGGGATCTAAACGTTTAAACAAATCTGAGGCGTGAATCTTGTTTTTGTCCAAATATATTTTAAGGAAATCAAACGGATCTGCCTCCTTTTTCTTGGTAACAAACGAGTCTGTCTTTTTGCATCCATGATGGACAACAAGACCTGTTCTTTTTTTCAGAACTTTTTCAAGATGAACTTCACAATCGTGATCCAACTTAATGTCTAAAATCTTCAAGACTTTCAATGCTGGAGCACCGCTCTTATGCAACATCTCCAGTATCTTGTTGACGCCTTGACAAGCATTGAAAATCAAATTGTGGTTTAGATTCAGCACTTCCAGTTTTTCGCTACCCTCGAGCCCCTTTGCGATGTTTTTAAGTCCTTCGTCCGAGAGTCGATTGTTGCTAAGATTGAGCTCTTTGATCGTTGAATTTCGTTTCAAAGACTCCCCCAACTCTGTAGTACCAATGTAATCAAATCCGTTCCAAGAAAGATCCAACTTTTCCAGCAAGTCATTATACCGCAGGCTCTTAGCAATGGCCTCAGCTCCTTCCCTTCGTATATGGTTCCAGCTGAAATTCAGTTCGAGAAGCGAATTGTTGTAAGTAAGAGCAGTTCCGAAAGAAACTCCTGAGGCTTCAGAAAATTTGTTGTTACTCAAGTTCAGCCAATCCAAAGAGCTATTGTTCTCGACGCCCTCGGCCAATAGCACCGCGTCTTTGTCTCCTAGTCCGTTTCCGGACAGATCTAACCTTCTAATCACTGTGTTATTTGGCAGCGCTTCTGCTATGGCGATGATACCTTCCCTTTTGATATTGTTATTTGCCAAGTTCAGCTCAGTAAGAGCTCTGTTCTTTGACAGCACTTGTCCAATGTAAATTCCTCCCTTGGTATTGAGCTCGTTAAACGCCACGTGCAACTTTGACGTCGTCTTGTTTCTGAGGAGAACGGAGGCAATCGCTTTAGTTCCCGCTTCCTTGAGAAAACGATGGTTAATCTTGATCTCTTCCTGACCAATCTCGTTCCCAAATCGAGACACTGGGGTGACTCCTACTGTGTCACAAATCTTAAGGTAGGTTTCTTTTTCTGAATGGGCCTCGTCATCATCATTGTTATCATCATCGGAATAATCATCGTCTTCAAGGTCTGTATCCCAATGAGAGCTGGTAAAGGACTGCGTTTCCTCTTCCTCTTTGACCCTCTTTTCAGTTTTAAGAAGAGCAAGGGTGGAATCTACTTGCTTTATTGTGCTCGAGGCACTGGAACAGGCTGAGCGTAAGTTCTGTGTTTGATTGTTAGAATGATTATCGGTAGAATGTCGTCGTGACATGTTTACAATCTGAAAGTAAATGCGTTTGACTAATGATTACCAAATTGAACTCATATACATTTATATATATGAACTGCCAAACAAAATTGTGAAGTGTTCATATCATCCTCGAAGTTGTGATTTCAAAATTCTGGGTTTCGGCGAAAATTGTATGTTTATCATGTACGTTTAAACAGATTTGGGGCATTTTTTGTAAACGATGCTCTGATATATAAACGTTCGTCTCTTTGATGCTGAGTGCAGTTTAGAAAATAGTGTAAGTAGACTTGCGACGACTCGGGAAGTTTTGACAAGATAAACTGACCGATTGAGACGCTTCGCTTCCTTTCAATATAGTAAACTAATAAATTTTCATCTCGTGGTTTTGAGGAATAATTTAATAGTCTTCATTAATGGACAAATTCCTGAAACTTGTCTTGAAAACTTAAAAGGTCTCTATCACTTTCTGCTTCAGGTATGAAATAATGAATAAATCATAATCAAAATTACTTAACATAAGAGAGAGAATGGTCTTCGATTACCAGTGAGAAATGTATACAATGCATTTCTTTCACCTCGGTCATTTCACTCAGACTTCACTTAAAACTGGAAAGTGTCGATATTGTTTAATGAGAAATAATTTGAGTGCCTTGGCTTTGTTTATTAAACATGTACACTCGGCTGCAAACATCAATGTAAACAAAACGCTTCCTCCAGGTGTCACCGCGTGCCAGAGTATTTGAATGTAAACGTAACACAGTTAAAACACTGCTCGAAAGAGTACTTGAAAGAAACAAGTAAAGTTACCAGAAAGAGATGCAATGTCTCTTGTTCGAAAACTGTTGGCTTTAGAGATATCGAGTGGAATGCATTTGACTTGAAGAAGGTCTTTTGTCAAACTCGCAGGGTTTTTTTTCGCGGAGGGGCTGATCACGAAAATTCAACAAACTGAGCAACCATTTCAGGAAGAGAAATCAAGCTAAAAAGGCTTGCTGAACTTACCACATAGCTAAGGTTTTTCCTCAAGTCTAGACGATCTTAAAGATCGCAGTGGCAAGCTCTCGGTCTTGACCGTTGCACGGTGTATTCGGCTGATATGATAAGCGCGCAGTTGCTAGGCTGATTTTTGGCTCGGTTAATTACCTTGTATAAATCTCGACTCATTGTAAGTAATAACATTGGGATTAGTGTCTTTTGTAAGGACGTCTCCGGAGAGAGAAAAGTGTAATTAATTCTGTAGTCTATCTGAGCTTAGCTTCAAGTCTCTTAAACGAATGCAACACGTTTTGTCTTTTACTCTGGAAATTATATTAATAACAGTTGTGCCTAGTGAGGTAAATTAATACGTATGAAATAGACCATTTTCAGATTCCAATTCATCAGTTATCACCATGATGATAGATGTATCTCATAGAATTTGCCATCACCCCCTTTTGTCATTGCCACTTAAAGAGTGTACATCTAAAAAGTGCCGAATTCTTTAGTAATTTACATCAATGAGCCAGTAAAGCAATTAATAACAATTCAGTATCTATGCTACTCTATGCAACGAAAAGGAGTCAACACGAGATCAGCTCGATAAGTTCTTTAATGAAAGGCGATATTATTTCTGTTTATTTGGCTATTTGCAGTTATCGAAAGGACCTAAAAGTGAATCAATTCGGACGCGTTTCCGTGACCATAAATAATCGTACATGAAGTCGGTTCGTAAGAAACCATCTTAATATTAATATTGAGGAACTGACAGACTCTCAGTCTGAAATTTACATGCTAAACCGGCTTAAAAATGATCTCATGACTATCCTAGCTACTCGGTTTAAGTTTTGCTGCTGATAATCATGCAGATACATGTTTATTGTTATTTCCATACGACATGGTGTTTGGGTTACAAACACATATAACTTAATCATTAGAATATATTAGTGTGTACCTCAACGAGTCCTTCGATAATGACGGCCAAAATATTTGCAAACCGGCGCGCACGTACAATAACTGGGCACAACCTGTTTTCCATCAGACATTGTCGTTGTATCAACAGTAAAGAAATGTGGCCGGTGCGACTCAGTGGCACATTTTGATCATGCCTTCCAGGATGAAAAACGCAAACTAAAGTAAAGTATATACATATACTTTGTAGCATAACAACGTAAATTGCCGTAATCTTTATTTACACATTGCATCTTGAACGACAAGTAGAAATTAATCTGATCGTGGCAAACACGAATTTTTTCTGTAAACTAAGGGAATTCCTAGCTATTGTTTAGAGAGAAGATTGGATACCGCTGATGTTTCGAGTGACGGTTCCCTTAAAGTTTTCCCTTAATCGTTTTAACGAATGATTTTACTTGACCAACGACTCAGTGGAAGCGCCATCTCATGTAACCAACTGAAGTCGCGACATTCCGAGTCAGGGTGGCAGAACACTTCTTAAGTTAACGTATTTTCTTTTTGCTTTCTTCTGTGTTTCCTTGCAGTTGGTTTGTCAATACGATATCTCTTATCTTCTCCAGCGGCTTGCGCTGCCCTTGCCCCTTCCGCAGTCTTGGCCTCAACGGTGATTGGTCCGAACCCTACGGGTGAGTTAATAAGCGTCTGTCCGTCAGAGCTAGGAACTTCCTCTGTGGAGTACGATCCTTCCTGGGTAATTCCTTCGTGTCCTATAACTTCTGGATGAATTCCGTCGAGGTCTTCATCCTCTCTGAAGTTGTGTAACCGCCTTCGGTATTGAGGTCTGTGAAGAATACGCCTTGTGTAGGTCGGGTAACCAAGTCTGAGAGGATGGCGAAAAAGAGATCTGTCTTGAAGTAAACCCGGGGATGAAAAGCTTGCAAATGAGTTCAAATCATTTCCTGGACGAGAAAACGCGTTTGAAACCAGTGGCGAGATAAAACTTGAAGGAGCTAAAGATGATGACATCATAGATGATGCCAGTGGTGATGTCATCCGCTGCGATACCGCCGGCGATGACCTTTCGGCCAAGTTGGTACCCAGGTTAGCCATGGGTGTCACCAGAGATGACGTCATATAGCGGAGTGGTGTTGAGTCCAAGGAGAGAATATTTCCCAGTGACTGAGGTCCTGCCATGCTTACCTGCTGTTGTACGCCTGACGGCTGCATGCCCACCTGTTGCTCCATGCCTACAGGCTGCATCCCTAATGACTGACGTGTAAACGGCTGCTCCTGTAATAGTTGCTGCTGAAGTTGTAGCTGACGTAACTGCAACGGTTGTGGCGGTAAGACTTGCTGAGTGAACGTTGTTTGTAATGGCTGTAGTTGCTGTAGCGATTCCAGGGTTGGTGTCAGCACCAGCTGTCGTTTGTAATTTTGAGACACGTCGTCTTGTAATAAGTCGTCCACACTGTTTGAATCTTCAGCGGCTAGAATTGGCTCAACTAGAGTTTGTCGCTTGACTTTCCTTTTGTCTTTAAAGTGCTCTTGCTGGTGTTGTTTCTTGGCTTTCTTTTCTGAGGATCCAGGGACCTTAGATCTGCTCACCACTGGAGACCGTCGCATTAACGAGGAAAGGTCGACATACCGCGCCAAGGGTTGTTGACCAATCAACGACCCCCCTGTAGAAAAGAATTATATATTACTTTTATAAGGAAATGTACTGAGATATTCATAATCGCCCAATGGTTTATTTACTGACATAAAGAACCGTGCTCAATGCCCGTATCTCGTTTTCTTTAACGAACAATGGGCTTAAAATTGAATTGATATGCGGAAATTGTTGATTCTTTCAATCATTTAGCTGATTCTTTCAATGTTACTAGAGGAGGGATGTAAATTTTATACTCGCTTTCTCTCTCAACCCCATAACGTTTTCCTATTTCATAGTCCTCCTCGCCCTGAGTTTAATTTCATCTTCGCTTCCACTAGCGGCTTTCGGCTTTCTATAAAGAAAACCACGGTGCTGATTGACTATCGAAGCGTATCAGCCGATCACTCATAGCTTCGCAATGTTTCCATATAGTTATCTTGAGGAAATCTAACGTAGCCATCACTTGTTGGCAATAAATGTTCTCATAGAATATATTAGGTAATTTTGATTCCCGTCATTCGGGTCACGTGATGAACACTTAGTAGATAATTCTCGCGCGACGATCCCTTTTGTGCACCAGTGATGACACGGTAGTCACGTGTTCCACAAAATGAAAATATTGAAAAGCTTATCCAACCACACAACGAATGAATGGAATTGAAGGCGTTATGTTTGAGGTCAAGGTTACAGGTAAGTCTCACTCGTTTTAAGGAAAATGATAAACGCATGAGAGACATCAACAATTAATACTGACTGGATTTACAATTTATCAAAAAATGGGGTTCTTTCTAGGAGCTATGAATTGCTTATATTTCATTTTGTAAGCTCTGACAATATTTACATGAGTCAAAATTCAACAAAAGCTGCACTGTATATAAGTTCAGTTTCTGGCAAACATACCAAGTAATCCATTGGTAAGGGGAAGAGAACTCTGTGCGCTGTATGGCTGAGCCAATGGCGAAGGGATGTACGTTCTTCCATAACCCATCATAGCACCTCCATACTGTGTTGCTCCTAGGTAAGATGGTACCAAACCCAGAGCACTCCCTTCTGCATTCACACCTGGTGTGCCTAACGCATTACCATAATCCAAGTCTCGCAATGAATTCAAATTTCTTTGTCTTAAGAGCGAGTTATATAGAGATGTTAGGCCATTCAACTCACTGTAGAGCCTCTGATAGCCTCGTAAGATATCAGAATTATCCCGGTCTCTTGAGGAACCTTGTGAAGGTAAAATACTTCTTGACAGACCTGACTCTTGTAGACTTTGTTGGGGGGTGAGCTGTGAGGGTAGTGCAAATAACCCTGCTGTTTGAGGACTTTGTCGGACACCGTAAGCTCCAAGTCCTGAACCAAACAGAGCATACTGAGGTAAGGCACCATATCCGTAACTTCCGTAAGCATTTAGGCCTCCTGGAGAAGACAGCAACGACGGTTGTACAAACTTAGGAACCGCAGAGATAAATTGACGTTTCCGAGATTTGGAGCCCCTCTTGTGATCACTTGTACGCGGAATATCCGACTTGTGTGTTCTGACTCCGGTTTCATCTTTGCTCGGTCTGGGAAACCTTTGTCGCTTTACCCCGTTGTAAAACCAGTCGTGACCGAACGGACCGAACGGTAAGTGGTATCCACTATGGTAAAACATAGCTGGATGATGATGAATGACCGGAGGAGGAGCATAGTGCTGCGCGAGGTGAATTGCTGGGTGAAATATTGGAATCGCTGGGGTGCCAGGCTTTGCCACAACTTGAAGAGACGCTGGTTTGGCGTTGACTTTCACTCCAGCAGGGTTGGCATTCACTTCAATCTCTGCGGCTTTGTCGTCGACTTGAAAATGCGACGGTTCACCAGATTGAGTCACTGTTCCACCATCTTCAGGAAAAGGTCTTGGTCTAACGCGTCCATTAAAAGCGAACAAACAAAGAATACACACTGTTACCCGAAATCCATCGCCAAAACAAAACCATATCATGCTTGTACGTTGGTAATAAATATTGACGCCCGTTATTTTGGTTTAGAAAAGAAAAACATGTCTATTCTTCAATAAAATGAAACCAAAACCGAAACCTTGTGGTTCACAGATACTTTGCGGTGAGATCATGAAAATGGTAAATAATAAATAACTTTAACCACTATATCAACAAGTGGCTCAATTCTTTCGAATCATTTTCTATCATTGTTGCTATAAACGCCATATTACTAAAGCGATGGGCGTTTCTCTGCCTTAATAGTCGATAAGGTAGGTAAGACTTTGGTCGAAAATAACAATTTGATGCGAGATCAACAAGAAAGAGGAGTTAAAAACGTCGATAATACTACAAATCAAATATGGAAAACAACAAATTCGAGTGTTTGTCTTAAATTATTCTAATTTTGTTGGACCTAACTTTAATTGAGTTCCCATGTCTTTGGGTTTGATAACAAAAAATAGGAACAGAGAAACTAGCGAAGCCGGGTGGTTTCTGTCACCCATTGGCTAAGGTTGTCGTCATGGCAATTTATTTTCTTGAGACAGATCGATAAAGGCGGAGCGCCCAATGGGAGGAAGGAAAAAGCCGACTTTCGAACGCGTAACAAAAATGAGAAAAGCGTCTGCACGGAAGGTGGAATTCTTCGACCAGACCGAAGATTAAACCCTATTTTCTAGTGGTCTGTTTATTTCAATTATCATTTCTTCGTTAAAACGCACTTAACGTGAGCTTAACATTGACTCTAAACCGCTGATTCAGAACGGCTGAGTTTCTTTTGAAAGCACAGCCCGTGTAATGTAAATTACTTGCAAGATTGATACCTCACTAGTAATCAATCATTTGCATCCCTACGCACCAGTCCGAGTAGTGGGTTAACTTCGGATAAAGCTGAAGCTTCAGATTCGAAACATTTTTAGTTTAATAACTCGTTTCATTTCTCGTTTGAGCCTAAATGCCTTAAATATCCCCAAACCTACGTTACTCGCGTCTATTTACATTTGAGCAGGATACCCTGCCTTAAAGCCAAGTCCACTTTAGTTTACTAGCAAAAACTGTCCGGCACGGTCATCATTCAAGCCGAATTAAGCATGTTCGGCCGACGCTGACATTGTGATATGCGATTCTTCCCGATGTGTTTCAGTTATTAGCCTAGGCGATTTATATCTCTCTTAGTCCTTTTCATCCCGAGTGAAACATAAGGCGTCAACGATCTGCTACCAACTTCGCAGCATGTTGTGCCTGGCCCCATGGCAAACACAAGTCAGGCGCTTAATATGATCATTTCTAACCGTCTCCTCTCGTATCGCCGACGAGTTGTTTCGGAATGGGGAATCCGTGGAATTTCTCCAAGCAAACTCTTTACTGTGGGAAAGAATGAGCCCTATAAAGCTAGAATATTACTACATGTCGGCTGACCTGGCCAATTGTGCCCAAGATTAATAGCAAGTGAATTGTCAAAGGTTTAAACGCCTTGTTATTCCGAAACATGTCTTACTGACCCTTCCTAAGAGCTAATAAACAGACTTAAACATTTCAAAGGTTTTTTCTTTTTTTTTTCGTGAACGCGGAAAGCAGAATCGGTTCTAGCGTACAGCACCATACTGGCAAACTGGCAGAAACTAAGGATTAAATGTCAAATATATCTTTTAGGGAAATGTTAATCTCTAGATCGCTTTAAATGGACGTTCTTCGCGGTGAAGTAGCAAAGAGTAACGATCCCGATTCCCCAAAACTACAAAACAATTAATTTTCAAACGTGCAGTTTTTCTTACAGGGGAGGGGGCGGGGGTGGGTGGCACCATAAACAAGAAACCACGTAAATTAAGGTTATTCCTTTAATAAATTCCCCATCATGGAGGGAGTAATCAACGGAATATAGACACGGGTAAACCCCTCAAAATGTTTCATAAAGGAGAAAATTCACTGAACAAACCAGCTGGGAGCAATTATTTTCACAAATCGTTAGTTTTATTTTGACAATTGCTTAAAACAAAATGAGTAACTTTTTTTTTTCTTCGGATAAAAATCATTTGTGAGGTAACCGTCCTTGAAGCCCATTTTCGGCTCTGGTGCAGTCTCCGACACAATAAAGCAATAAGGTGTACTACACACGTGACACATTAACGTGGGCGTCTGTCTTGTTTCATTCAAAATGTCAACATGTCAATCTCCGCAGGGATTTACAAAATCCCTTTCGAGTCTTTGGAATCGCGTAAAAATCATTCCATTGATAGTAGAGCATCTCTAAATATGGGGACCACTGCTTGGCACTTTGAAGGACCCCATTCTGAAAACGAAAACAAAATACTATTGCTGGTCATACAAATTACAACAAGTCTGTACAAACATCAATCTCAGTGAACAATGGTCAGAAGTTAAAGGACCGTTTCGTAAGAGAGATGAATGTCAAAGCGTAAGTTTGTGGGGTCCTGTAACAGTTAATTAAAGTAGCATTTTTCAGTAGTTCTCGTCAAAAAACATATTCCCGTCCCACTGAAAAATGTTGTTTACAATGTTAATGTTGAAGTGGTATCCGAGATAGAATGATGGCACGTGTTCTACTACACTTTTGGTCTCTTTCAAATGCAATACGTTTTGTTGACGCAATTTACGAACAAAACACAACATTCTCGATAACTGTCCTATACCGTTCCAATTCGCCTTTCAAAATCTCCGATAGCATTTCATTCTTTTGATATCCCCACTAAATGAAATTCAAATTTTCCATTATATGAACTGGGTAAATTGTATGGAATTTTCGTACTGTTTTTCAGCTTTTCGGTGGTTCACTGTTTGGTTTCTACTAAAATAAAGTCAAGAATAGATATTTCTGACAGGAAAACGATACGCAGCACAGAAGCACAAAGAGAAGCGATTCATTACTAATCAACCTGCACACTTCTAAACTAGACCAAAGCCACTGAAGCGATAGATTGACCTGTTCCATAAAATAACATCCACGTATTTTAGAGAGAGAGAGAGAGAAAAAAAAAAACAGTTTTCCGTTGAAAATAAAACAAAACAAAACAAACAAACAAACTTGAAATGAACCATTTCAAGAATAGATTATTTTCATATAGACGTTTTTAGAAAAAAATATCGACAAGGGCTGCATGAGGGACGAAAAAATCCCTCATACCTCGACCGTAAAGAGCGCGTGAATAAGTTTCAAAGCAAAATGCCGTTACTGAGCAAAGTAAATGTAACTATTGCTAGTGAATTTATTGTGATTTATGGATAACAAACGCCCGTCCTGCAATGTCGGCTTCATTTGCTACATGTACTGATTACTTATAACTATACAAAGTAGAAATATTCACATCCAAGTCTTTTTGTCGTTGCATAAAATTGTTTACCTACCAATTCGATACAGCATCGAATTTTATTGTCCTGGTCGCGGAATCTCTGTTTTCTTGACAATGGCTGCATTTCTTCCACTGTCAAGGGGATTTCTTGTGAGGTAGCCTCTGGTTATCTTTCTAAGCCGTCCAGGGATGAAAGAACGGGGAACAGTCGACCTAGCCTCTTCTCCACCGAGACCGCCCGCCATTGGTGAACCCATCGATCCACCAAGACCCGCAAGACCACCAGGAAGCTCCTCAGGAGCCGGCTGTCCACCAAGACCACCTAGACCTCCAGCGTCAGAAAAGCTGTTGGCCCCCATGGGGGAACCTTCGTTCCCACCAAGGCCTGCTGCACCTCCGAGACTTGCTCCCGCAAGGCCAGCAAGGCTATCAGCACCAGGACCCATTTCTCCTCCTTGTCCGCCTTCTGAGAACGAGCTTGGGTTGAATCCCTCCCCGAAGGCTTTCGCAGAAAGATCGCCGAAAGCTTCACCTGGATTACCACCTTCCAAAGGGCTGCCATGACCAGCAGCCAAATCGCCTAATCCTGCAGGACTTGCCCCTCCGTGTTCGTTTGGATGAACAAATATTACTGAGTCACCATTGGGTCCAGAGTTAGCGTTGGAGAACATTTGACGCCTTAGCCTTGTGGAAGCTTCCTCAATGGATCTTGTACTGACTTGCTTATCTTCCTCTGCTTTTGGCGTCTCACCACTATCTTCTTGTGAATCTCCACTTGATTCCTCTGTCGCTGTTTGCCCTGCTTCTGTATTTGCAGTAGGTTGCGTTACATCTGTTGCCTCTTTTTGCGGCTTTTCGTCCTCGTGCTCTGCTTCTTTATCTCCACTACTCTGCTCAGCTTCATCCTTGACAGTCTCCGCGGAGCTCTCTTTTTTAGAGTCCACAGCCTTAGCTATCTTTGATCGCTTCTTCCATCCACCATAAGGGTGCACAATATGAGGCTGGTGAATGACAATTGGAGGACGATGATAGATTGTAGGTGGAGAGGTGACATGCACAGCTGGGAAGTGATTTCCAGCGTTTATGATAGGCACAGGAGGCCCAAGATGGACAGCGGGAACATGGGGACGTACATGAATGGCTGGGACATGAGATGGGACATTTATAACTGGAACATGTGGACCAATATGGACTGCAGGTACGTGAGGCCCAATATGAACCGGAGGATAATGTGGACCAACGTGAATGGGTGGAGTGTGAGGTCCTACATTCACTGTGTGGGGAAATGGATGCCAACCAAACCACTGACGTTTGACTTTCTGTGCTACGATTTCGCGTTTTGATTTCCCTTTATGCTTATGAGATTCACTCTCGTCTCTTTCAGAATCATCATCACTATCATCATCGTCCTCTTCTGCATTTTCAGGTATTGTGGAGCGTCCAAAGTAACCGGGTCCCCCAGCAAACCCACCAAAGCCTCCATAGCCTCCATAGCCTCCATAGCCTCCAAACCCACCATATCCGCCAAAGCCTGCGGGATATTGAAAGTGTGGTTGATGGAAAACAATTGGTGGTTGATGATATACTGTCGATGGCGACATAACGTGCACCGGCGGACCGGTGAGCGCATTAACGGCGTGAACGGGCGGCGTCATATGAACAAAAGGCACATGTGGCCTGACGTGTAGAAGGGGTGCGTTTGTTCCATAGTGAAGACTTGGAACTCGAGGACTAAGATGAACAGCGGGCACATGTGGTCCAATGTGAACCGGAGGTGCGTTTGGTCCAATATTCACGGGCGGACTATGCGGGCCCAACACTGCCGTGTGCTCGTATGGATGAAAACCTTGTAAATGAGGGTAAGCAATAACTTGAAGCTTTGAAGGTTTGGCTTGAACTTTTACTCCTTCGGGATCAGCATTCACAACCAACTCCGGCGGTTTTTCATGAACAGTGTAACGAACGGCATTTTTCCTTGGGCTTCGTTTACTTTTTGCACCTTTCGTTAAAACGCCGGTTGAAAAACATAACAATACTACCCCTAGCAGACATAGCCATAATCCCCGAAAGGCCGCCATATCGGGGAAAAGTAAACTTGTAAACAAATACGGCCTTGCAGATTCTGTTTAAGCGCAATAAGTCAAAACACAAGAGATCTGTCGATGGTCTTAGTGGTCAAACCGAGATTACTTCACTCCCAGGGAATTTTTTGCTATGATTTAATCTTTTATCATCTCATCGCACGTGGCAATTAGTTTTCACGGATCAATAGCAGTTTATGGCAGCGTCACATCATACAATAAAACCACCGGCGGTTATTTTCAAATAGCAGGTTTATTTAGGAATATGCTATTCTTACTGGAAGAATGGTGTTCACGCTAATCAACGAACAAAAAATAGATTAATAAATTTTTCACAGGACGTTTTCCCAGATTGACTTCCGTGTAACTACGAGTGTAAAAACCAGGTTAATTACACCAAAAACATAGAATGTTCACGCTTTTTATCTGGCCAGTAGTAAATTGGTTAACATCCTGGCAAGTGATAACTTTCATTAAAGACGACAGTGACAGATTTATAGATCTCTTCCACTCTCCGCGATGTGCGTTAAAATAATTAAAAGTTGTCCAACCTTATCTCCTAATACGTCTCAAACAAAATCTGCTGATAAAACTCTGTGCTCGTGCAAGTTAACCTAGACATTGAACTAACATCAATAGCTTCTTGCATGGTTCATTATCCACAAACAATTGAAGACCAAACAATTCAATTTCGTGTTGATGTTTTTCTTTTCCGAGTTGTTGTGACTACTGAAGCGAATTTCTGTGGAGAATAGCAAAACTGGAAACAATATCGTTCATTACAAATAGAAAATACGTCCACACTTTTAAACGAACAAAGTTAACAACCAAGGTCACCTTGTATTTCGTTCCGAGCACGAAATAACGGCAAACACCGAGTAATAATATTAAAAAAAAAAAAAAACACAAGAAAAACGAATTAAAAAAGGCAAAGTTGTCACCACAAAATTTATGTACCAAACATTAGAGCTAAAATCAACGAAATTGCTTCTCTTAGAAACATAATGCAGGAATATCTTAACAGTAATTGGTCTTCTAATTTCCAGATTACAAAACAAAGAAATAACACAAGGATAGGCACAGTCGCTTGTGAAACATACCTGTCGCTTCAAAACGATTTCACAAAATGACCGTTTTAAATACATTTCTTAAATCAGCAAACATCACATAAAGGCAAATTATCATAATTGTTTTTTTATTGGTTTTCTGTGAAAGTTTAGACGAATCGCGATAAATACAAGACATACAGGGACAAACAATAATACACGGGTACCAACAACCATTAAATTTTAAATCTTCTATTGCGAGAAACAAAGTTCTTCCCGGTGAATTGTTTTAGTAAGGGGAACACAATTGAAAGGATTAAGTGTCCAAACTGTTTGTTTTTAAAAGAAGAAAACATTGAACTGTAGAACCCGATTGAACAGAAGACAATCATCTTGGAGACAGTTAGCTACTGCCCCCTACTCTTGAGGCCCTGTCCACGCTACGCCGGAGAAATTTAAAAACGCAACAATCACCGGTCGCTTTGGATTTGTGTTTGCGGAAAACTCGGTCAGGAAAATCACACGATTATCGTGACAATATCGTTTTGGAAAAGCTCCGTTTTCAAAATGAGTTCCGTCTACGCGAAAACGAAAAGCTGGGCATGGCGTTTTCAAACCTCCAGTTTGAAGAGCGTTTTCGAAAAGCTCCGTTTTCGTGACGGATTGTGTGGACGGTAGGCCTAACCGAAGAAAGAAAGCCGCGTTTTCAAATTCCTCCGGCGTGGTATGGACGCTGCCTTAGATTTTGAACTGGCGTTCTTGAT
>Ga0126339_10001729_pt1 | contig 15179 bp, 6 predicted proteins | sample OrbTmetagenome_2_FD_92532 | JGI IMG/M metagenome (GOLD analysis project Ga0126339, IMG submission 92532) | Coral microbial communities from Petempiche,Puerto Morelos, Mexico - Orbicella T R C metagenome | ecosystem: Host-associated > Invertebrates > Cnidaria > Coral | place: Petempiche,Puerto... | reverse complement strand
TTGAACCCAGGAGTATCAGTAGTTCGTATAGTGTGATCGTCCGGGTGAGTGTAGTTCTGAAAAGAACTGTTGTTGGTGACTGACGTTTCGACAACCTGAGCGGAAGTCATCTTCAGAGTCAAGACTCTGAAGATGACTTCTGCTCACACTATACGAACTGTTAATGTAATGATGGCACAAACGATTAATCTAATTGTTTCAGTATTTAAATCTTCTAGTCATTCAAAACTTTATCTAAATCCTCTTCACAGACATTTCGAAAACACCAAAAAGCGGCCGTCATTTTGTTAACAAGGGCACACTGCTACGCTACTCACTATCTATCACAGAATAGGTAGTGAGTGGCATAGCCAATCAGAGCAAGGCATGTGTGATAGAATGCTAGTAGATTTATACTAAAACTTGATAGGAACACGGTACACATTTTCTATTTCTTAAATTTATATTTACTAGCCAGTACTTACCTTTTGAATAGGAGCCAGATTCTTGTACTCACGATAAACTGGCTCTAATGATTCAATGTGCATGGCAACCACTCCTGTTAGATAACAAATAAAACAATGACCATTAAGATATTACAGCTGCATTGAAATATACCACAGCTAGTTTCATGCAAGTTCACACAAAAAGCCTCAGACAAATGACTCCAAGCTGGAAACAATCCAGGCTACAATGCTGATATGGTAGGAGTCAGACATGTACCCAAGTGTGCCACCACTGCTTAATAATATTGTTTAAGGAGGCTCCTGTGGTGATCAAACTGACCTGGAATCATGGTATAAAGAGACTTGAGGTGTTCCTGACTAATCCCTGCCTCTGTGCCAACACGATCCACAAACCGACTGACAAATCTTGTTACTTGATCAGCAATAGTTCCTCCATCTTCGTCATCCATATAAATTTCCCAGCCTCCATTATCTGTAATACAGCTGCCGACTTCACTGCTTCCTGAAAACAAGTAACAGAAACGAAGAGAGTTAGTCTTATTCAATAAAATCTTGATGATCATTGAAATGAAAAGAAACATTCCACAGTCCAAACAGATCAGCCAGTACATGCTCCAGCAGCAGCTCCCACTAGCACTTTGAAACTGTATGCCATTTGTTTGTTTGTTCACCTTACTGTTTTAAATGTCAACAACTTGACTTTTACCGAAATTTGAATTTGTCTTTGATTCCCCTGTAGCTCAGTGACAGAGTATCTAACCAAAGACAGATGCTCATGGGTTCAACTCCTTATGCTATTGGCCACTCGTGTCAATGATTTATAAATATCTGCCGACAGGAAACCATAATAACAAGCTCAGTGAGAAATGATACTTACCCCCTGCCACACCATTGACTATGCTTCCAGTGTATGTACCATTTACAGACCTGTCACCATCGCCATCCACTAGAGTGCATGAGAACAAAAACAATACAATCAGTGACTATGGTACAAGAGATTCAATTTGTAATGGTACAAAGTATGTAAAAATCATTTTGGTCTGAAAGGTTATGAATAAGGCCTAGATTTGAAACATCAGGCAAAATGCAACTAACGCATGTGATGTACAAACTCACTATAACCAAAAGAACATCTGATTGCAGACAACATGGAGGACAGTGAAGATAGTTTAATGTTGTCTCCTAACCTAATGTCGCTGCAGGGGTGGGAGCTGGCATCTTCTCACTAGCATCCAAAGGGATCCTCATGTACACCATGCGATTAGCATAGTGGATTGCCTGACTGTACACAATGCCCTCCTCACTGTTTATCAAGGAGTCTTTTTCTTCCTTGCTGTAATCGGGCCATTTCTTGAGCTGCAATGTAAAAACAGCACAAAAATACAATGCTAAAGGCAGGTCACAAAGACTACTGTTGAGGAATGAACATGATATAAGGTGCCAAGAATAACATGAAATCAACTTTCCATGGGTTTCAAAATCTTACTGTCCAACCATTTCAGGGACAAAATTTTCAACTGAGTTAAACACAAATTCTTTCTACAGACATTTCCAGTACAATATGTTAAAATGCCTTGTTCCACAAAAATGCAGCAATTCAATCAGTCACACACTTTCACAAATTTGGTCAGACAATGTCCAAAAACAGATTGTCATTTCCAGGACTGTTGACCTACAGGATTTTACAGAAACAGTTGATGTACATTCCTAACAAGAGCTCAAAGGGCATGGAAATAATGGAAAACCACGAACCTGCTTAGCAGCAATGCTCAATGCACTAGGAACTGGCTTTTGGACTGCTTGAGATGACTGCTCAACATCACCTGAACTCCCAGAGTCTCTCGGTGATAAGGAAAGGTTATCTCTACTCTTTGTGAAGCTGCGATGTTTTGTTACTGGCGTCAAGCTGCTACGAGATGTTCGCTGCTCCTTTCCGTCCAGAGTCTCTTCTGCATTTGCCTTTGGTGCTTCTTCATCCACATAGAGTTGCTGGATCTGAGACTCAACATCAGCGTAAAAGGCCTCCTCCCAAAACTGTTGTCTTTCCCAGACTGGGTGGTCCTGAACACAAGTGTAAGCAAATTGGATAACACCAGCATTCAGTTTCTGAAAATACAAACAAAATCATTGTTAGTAACAGTTAATTTCAATAGTAAGGTCCATGGGCTTTGATGAACAGACCAACCATGATTTTCAGTTGCAAAAAAAAAAAGAAAAATTAACAGAATCACTCACTCTGCAGAAAGTTGCAGTTAGAGGTAACAATGCTGCAGCTACAGCTGTATTACTCATACTCGCATCATCCTGAAAAGAGGAAAAGTCTTACCATCAGAACTTTTAAATTTAGATTTTACTTTCTTAGATTGTAGTCTATTCTAATGCTTGGGATAAAAGGACACTTTTAGTGTTTACAGTATCAGTAGTATCAAGTTACTAGGAGTATTATATCCCCCTCCGAAAGGATAATATACTCTTGTACGGAAAGCAAGTTAACCACAGGCTACCCTCAACATTTTAGTGGCACTTTTCTACACTCCTACATGTAGGTGGAGAGAGGCACTGTGAAAGTACACAATCTTGAATAAGGAAATCAAACCAAAGACAGCCCCCCCCCCCCCACCCCTTCCCCCATCCCCACGCAAGACCAGACTGAAGTCTGTACTTAGACTTCTCAATCTAGAGACACTATCTCTCCCTAGGATTTTCCCTTGCCATGGACATCCAACACTTGAGAAAATTGACATCAAAAGCAAGCATGCTATGACAATTTTAATTACAACAAAAACAATACTACCATACGTGTATCATGTATTAGAATATAGCTGCTGTATACCCACTATTAGATCTCAGTGTGGATTATTTTTTATAGATGTACAGCTGGAAATAGACCAGTTTCGATATATTAAAATTCAGCCTAAAACAATAAACCTCAGCACAAGGCTCCGGGGAACAGCTGCAGAGTTTGTAGGGTTTATTCCCCGAAGCCTCGTGCTGAGGTCTATTGTTTCAGGCTGAATTTTAATATATTGAAATTGGTCTATTATGGAGCATGTATGTCCCGGAGGTGTGTTGCCAGTGCAGTGCCACTTCTCAGATGTAAATATTTTTGCTTTTTAACACTATATTCTAAACCAAATAGAAGACATTGTTCCTACGTTTTGTAATAAAAGAATGCATTTTTGAGGCCTAAAAAAAACTGCTGAATGCACTGGCATCCTGCTTGTGCATCTTTAGAACAGTAGTTTTTTCTTGACCTCAAGTGTGCATTTTTTCGTAGAGAACATAGAACAGCATCTTCTTCAGGGTAAATAACCAACCTGTAAAGCACTGTTCAAGAGTCTGACGACCAAGTCAAACTGGTCATGCTCCAGGACTGATCTGTGTTGTTTAGCTCTGAGAGATAGCTCATGACAAAGAGCTAACTGGGCTCCTTTGGACTTTAGTGCTCTAACCACTGATGGAAGAGTCTGTTGGAGAGAATAAAGGCAGTGTTCAGTTCACAGACTGCATGGTCAACAAAACTAGACGTAATTCATAGGAGGCTTGTGTCTCAGTGGCATAAGTGCTTCCTGTAATATTGTAATGAATGCAACTTCCAACAGAAATTGTAACATTACGATGTTAACTGATACATTAGCTGCATGACAAAAAGGTTTTTGTAAGGACATAAAAACCGGAGAGCAAAGACAAAACTTATTTTTCCAACACTAGGTTTGACGTTTGGAGAATGTGATACAGTAGTGTGAAATAATCCCCAGCTGACTGTCACAGCAGTGCCATACAGCTTGCTGTAAGGTACAATAATTATTACCAACTTGTGGGATGTTATAACTGCCATACAATTTACATTCTTTTTTTTCACAACATCCGGCATGCTATAATAAATTGTCATACATACCTTTCTAGCCTCAGATATCTTGTTTTCAAAGATGTAATCCACACAGTCCCTCAACACCTCAAGTTTCCGACTTGGAATATACATGTAATGCTGCTGTCGGCTGGACATAGGATTTGATGGCACAACACAGGGTCCAGCACGGTTGACTGTGTAATCTGATGCCATATTTTCCTGCTGGTTGATATAACGGCTTATATCTGTCTCCTTCAGCGCGGGAAAGACCATCTTACTGTACAATTCAGCCTCTTCTGGAGAAACCACAGGCTGAGCATTGTTTTCTGCAGCATCGCATGAAGGTTCCTGTACATGATAAAAGATTGAAAGAATACTGAATGTGAGAGAACCCTGGCCAGTACATCCATACAATCCATAACAAAATTCACAATGTCAATGAACTTTTGAACAAAATTGTGCATGCGGAATTATAAAACTATGCACAACCATCACATAATTCCACTAAAGATACTGCTTTTCATAATGAGCCAAATTCAACTTACATTATCATACAGCTTTTGTGCAAGTTGTTGAATGTTGGCTTGTACTTCAGCATCATTGCCTCCTTCATTGATCAGAATGCTGTCAATCTCAACACACAGCTAGAAAAAAAAGAAACAACCAACACTTACAGCATTTGCTCTTCAAAAAGTTCAAGCAAAGCAAAATAATATGATTTAAAAACAACAGTCTAAAAAGCAGTGTTCAGGATACTTATATTTAACTATTAATTAATAAATTTATTCAATTACCTGGTCAAAGAGGTCACAAGTTCTGTATGGAGGACCTCTATTAGCCACAAATGACAGAAATGAAATGCTCTCCAAGACCTGAAAAACACACAGTTTTACAATTATTTTGTGTCTCTATACTGACCCCAGATACCATGTAAAATCTTCATAGCTTTAAGGAAAAAAATTTCCTAAGTGTAAGTAGTCATTCCTAGTTACAGACGACTGCTTATGCAAGGGTTCAAGATGTGCATGGCTGGGACCATGACTGTGTGTCTGCTTGGAACAGATGTCTGCCTCTGGGATATCCAGTATTCATTAGCAGAGCCTTGACTGTCCTGCAGCCAGGTACCCCAACCAAGGAGACACTTTAAAGAGTTCTAAGAGTGTTTGTTTTAATGTTTGTTTGGAAATGTGTAAAGAATATTTGAGCACACAGTAGGCATTCCATAAGAAAGAGTTGGGCTGCTGGATTCTCTGCACTCAATTATTGTTCCTCCAGATATTACACACTTGCCACTATGACTGCAAGAATGCCTTTGAAAGGAGGGGGACTCAACTTTTACAACAATAATCCATTCCTTGTGTCTTCATTCCTTACTGTGCAAGCTTAACAAAACAAGTAACTCTTGCGAGTTCTATTCCAGGCTCTATTTTGATTGGTTTTACTTGACTAAAGGAACTGAGTGGAAGTGAAACAGTAGCAACTCGATTCAGCCAAGTGTTTGTCAGCTAAGCATGGCCGATTCAACTGGAAGTCTGATATTTTCGGACTTCCAAACAGAACATTCCAGGGTCGTTTTTTCCTTGGTCACAGGGCAAGGGGAACGAAGACTGCTTTCGCAGAAAAAAATGCACATGAATTTACAATTAATAACACAGTCTTACAACTCTGAAAAATTACCTTAGAGAGGAATGCATCTCCAACCATACCCCTGAACTCCAGGAAAGAAACCTGCAAGAAAATTTAATTTCCATTTCAGTAAGTAGAATAATATGTACTGTCTGTATGTACCTCCACCTATGAAAAATTCTAAATTGAAACATCAATCTGAACAGGGGTTTCATTAAGGGCTGGGCACTGGACAAAGTGACCGGCTGTGAGGATGATTTTGCCTCCTTGGTTTGAGCATTTAGAGGAAAGGTTTTCTTATAAAGAAGTTTAGTACAGCTGAAAACCTTTTGAAGCCCCTGAATCATGCTTGCTCACTCAGGTTTAAAGATAATAATGGATGCCAAGACAAGATAGCAATGTGGTGTACACTAGACTGTCCAAGGGCACCAGGTACATGCACAGTAACTGACAATCACTGTCACCATTTACACTAAGGCTACTTACTTAACATTCCTGGTTTATTTTATAACACTGACCTTGTTAAATGTTATGACTGGTTTGGGATGAATTCTAATCAATCTTAGACATGATCGATAACCAGATAACAACTGGGCAAGCAACCTGATAAACACTGCACGAAGTTCCTTGTCCTACAAAATAAAACAATGTCAGTGAGTTTTTAAACATGCTGAAGGATGCCTACAACTCTCAGAGTTACCACCAAAACACTTATCTAGAAATGTATGAGAGCAATAAGAACTTGGGAATGACAGATGAACTGCCCAGTAAATGGTTTCAACATAGGAGAATCTATTAAATAGTTTGCATGGTGTTATTGCCCAGTTCTAAAAAGAACTGCAGTTAGCAAGTGATGTTTCAAAAACCTGAACAGAAGTCGTCTTCAGAGTGAAGGTTATTAACTACTTGTATTTTGTTGCTACTAACCTGAAGGACTGGGAGAGATGGTGACGTTGGCGACTGGAAGGCATGATCAGCTGTCACGAGTTGAGGATGTAACACCTAGAAATACACAATCAGAGGAGCAGACAATGTAAAGATGATGATAATCAGTACCCATGTCTTGGCACATTACAACACACATTATATGGGTGTAGGTCAACATTGTCTGTCCGACTCAGACAGGTAACTTGTGTTCAATCCCCAATACAGAACAGCATGATGAGCACTAATAACATCTTAGTCAATGCTGAAGTCATAAACTGAAATGTGTTTCAAGACTCACCAAGGTTAGTTCATGCCTTGCTCTACTCAGGAAGGGTTCAGGCAAATAGGGAAGGTTTATGGAGTCAGGAATAGAAAGATGTCCTCCATCAATATCCACAAGGATTACATCAGCCTGTAATGTACACACAAAGAAGTCTACTTTTCGTATAATGTAAGCCAGATCACACCTATACACCAACAGAATGGTGACATCAACATAAAGGTTACTGTCATTAAAAGTGCTCAACAAAATAGCAGAAGTCCACTAGTATGCACAACTACCTGTACATGTAATGATAGTTAGGATAGAAAAAATTCAACTTTTGTGTTTTCATAATTGGCTCTGATCTCTTTGACAAAAATTATTTGCAAAAATCCACATCACAAAATGGAGATATTTTAAAGAAACTACTATTAAAGCTTTGCTCAAGTTCATCAAGCTTTTTGTTTACGAGTGAAGGACTCATTTTCATTTCCTGGCCACTTTAATTACACATTTTTTGAGCAAATATCTACTGATGTCTTAAAAGGTGTAAAACATGAATTGTATGTAGTATCACTCACCAAATCAGGTGCCAAGGTATCTTTGTAGCTTTCATGCACCCCCATGATGTATGGTGTAGGTGCACTTAAGAATTCAAGTAATGCTGATGGTAGTATCGGGATGAACACATAACTGGCAAAATGCAAAAAGACATTTTAGAAAAGGGATTCCATACACTGTAAATGGATACTATTGCCAGAGTTTTTCAGTTATTTGAATGGGTAACCTAACCTTTGTTTATCATGAAAAAGAAATCAAAGTTTTCTTGCTCGTCATAAATACATGTATTATGCAATCAACAAGATAATGCACATTACGAGACAGTACAATTCATGGTAGTCACGAAGATTTGAAGTAAGCGTCTTTGTTGCTTGAGTATGTGCCTTCCTGATTTTTTCACTGTATCCAAGTCTACACGAGTTCTGCTGTCGGCCATTGAAAGTTTACATTCTGCATGCAAATATCCCTTCAAACACTATTATGACTTACCTGAACTTCAGAGGATACATCAATGCTAACATGGACTGTGTGGCATGGGTTAACTGAGAGTAGCTGCTTGAATAAAACAGGATTTTGTTTTCTGTCAGCGCAGCACTAAACAGAGACAACATGTTGTGGATTCCTGTTAGGAGGTAAGAAAACAAGCATATTTAGTACATTTACATTATAGCAGGGGCTCTACTCACTTGTACTATTTTTCTAACATTTTAAATATAATTGGCTGTAATAATTGCTCCCTCTTGGACCCTCAAAAGGAACAAATTACATGTAGAACTCACCCAACTGGTTAAACAAGATGGAAACTGATTTCCCAGTCACTGGAAGAGTCTCAGAAGCAGGAGGCGAGAGAGTCTGACGATCGCCTGCACCCATGGAAAATGTCATCCTTGGTCCACCAGGCGGTGGAACCTGAACAAAGCCCAAGACACAGCCGACCAGTCCTTCCAAGGATTTGCTGTTTCCAGACAGGAATGACCAATAGATGGTTGTCAGGCAGCTCTGAAATAAATAAAAATAATATAATAGGCACCTACGGTAATTCAGCTCATGATAGCCAGTGTTTAATTACGTTATACACCACAATCAGTCTGTCCATTACCTAAAAAGACACATTCACCCATTGCTGTGATAGCAAAGGGAAAGTTAATAATGTGTCTAGAAAAACCCTGCAAGAAAATGCAGGCATAAACCTATGTTTCTACCATAAGCCATTGACACATGAATGGTGTATGCATTTAGAGAATTTACATTTTGATTATTACTATTTAGTCAGTCAAGACAAGTAATTTCTTTTTTCCAATATGCAGTATTTATGGAAAGATACTGAAAACAATTTCTCTCTGTTTATATCAAATGTAGAGCACAATACTACAAAATAAAGGACTGGACACTGGATATGATTCTCCTGATATGAGACTGGCACTAGTTTATCAGACCATGTTGTCATTTTTACTGCAGCAAGAATAATTGGTGTGATTAAATGTACTTTTGTGACATGGATGGATTCCTATCTAAACTGAGTTACAGAAATGTGCAACAGTATGGAAGAACTTGAAAAAGCTGTGGAAAAAAATCCATAGTTCACTTTCCCACAACAATATGTCCTTCTCCCAGACTTCCACTGAATGTTTCTATACATGTGATGCCAACAAAATATGAAAAATATTCCTTATTTCTAAATGTTAACTATACCTTTAAGATGTCAAAATAACTTGCTCTTGATACAAGACACAAGCATTTTGGGGCAAACATGTCCACTGATAACTCTTCAGAATTCACAGAGATTCCAGGAATGTCGTCAGAAAATCTTTTGTCTGAAAGTGACGAGTCTGACTGGCTGCCATCTTTAAATCCCTCCCGGCTTGTTGACTTTACTGCTCTAGATTTGGACTTAGTTGGAATGCATTTTTCATAGAATGTGAAGCAAGCACAGTATCGGTGTTCTCCTTCCATGTCGGTGAGAACAGCAACAAAGAATGTCGGTGGTTTGTAGTAGTAGGAATAATTCCATCCTCCAGGTTGGCAAAACTAAAGAAAACATCAAGTCACCTTACTGATTAATCCCTAATTTTAGTGCATCATGAATTCATAACAGACTCCATTGATTTCCAAAGATTTTCAGAAAACATGCTTAAAGCATGCTGAGCTCACAGCATCACAATAACGCAAGGGACTGGTACAATGTCGCAGTTGCACTTATCTAGCAGTTGTTAAGCTCAGTTCTTTGCTACTCTCATGCTGTCTGAAAATCAAATGGAATAATTTCCTAATTTCAATCAGGGTAATTGATAGTACAAGAAACAATAATTACTTGGAGTCTAGATTTTTGTCTTCAGGTGTCACAAATGTGAACATGTGAACAATGTCCATGACAACATCATTATTACCTGGCAGCAAACATCACACGACATACAAACCTTATGGCGATTCATTCAAGAATAAAATGTAATTCTGTGAAACCTTGTGGACATAAATTTGACATGAATAACATAACCACTTAACACAGACTGACAGACACACAGCTAACTTACAAAAGTTATTATAAGCTGCTGAACATTTGGCAGCTGTTTTCACTGAAGTCATATACATCTCTCTGAGCCCATATTTCGAGTTTTTTATTAAGTAGCTTTCATTTGAAACAAAATCCAAGCTACTCTTGGATTGAAACATTTACTTAACGTAACAAATGACAAACTATTACAGTTTTCCCATTTTAATAGTTTTGTCTTTCGGTAAAAGAGAGAAAATAAAAATTTAATTAAATAACCTTAATTGACCAATTCCCCACTGGGGCTTTTCAGGGCCAAAAGAAACAAAGGGTGAAACAAATAATTTACCTGAACATAATATGAGAGATCTCTGCAACATTATTCAATAACTATTTCTGCCACTTTAGTTTGTGGTATAAACATCCCGCAGAGCGTAATGATTAGCGGAATGTGAGTTTTATGGGAAAAAAAAGTACAAATTTGTGACAAAATTCCAAGTTTGGGTTTCATGACCCCTTGCCAACTAGGAAGTGCAGACTGAAATTCTAATGTGAAAGAGGTTAAAAGTCACCTCTCGAAGTACTCCTTCCTCAAGCACTCACTGAGCAAGCAAAAACAAAAATCACCCAAGAAAAAAACAAAAATAAAACAAAAACACTTTCATTACCAAACCTCCTTGAGATGAAGCATAGCTCTTGGCATATGCATAGAAATTGAACTGCCAAATCTGACAGCTTCAGACATTCACCGATACATGTTCGTTGCAAATCAGCACAGAAATAAACAAACATGTTTTAATCAATCAGCTGAAATTTCAGGAATGCACCGATTCTTTTTGATCCGTTGAGACGAGAGTTTAAAGCGTGCTCAACATAACAAGAGGAGCTCACGAAGGATTAATTAACTGCAAACAAATCGAGTAAATATTGTGCCTGGACGCTAAACGCTGGATAAAAATGTCCGTTTAAATACGTACACAGCGGGGAAGGAAGAATTAGTAAGGCTTGAGGTAGAACATCAGGATAATTCAACGTAAAACATTGAATTCAACAAACAATTGTGAGACTGTAAGAAAGGGAATTATATTCTTAGACGATAAACCAAATTCAGCCGCTAACAACAAATTGAGTACGAGTTGTAAGAACGTCAACATTGTTCAGCAAACAAGTTGAAATGAGCTTAATAATATTCGATCGATCTTTAGCGGAGCGTCTAGCGCTAGTTCAAACAATATTGAGCTTCACCGGTACAATAAAATGATCCTCTTCATAGTTACTACAAAATTAAAGTAAAAGCCTTCTCCGGTAACGTGATGGAAGAAAAAAAAATTTCAATCTTGAACAGTCTGCTGAACGAATACCTGCTGAAGATTCCACCCATGCATAGTCAAACTTTGTCTAAACATCATGCGATCAGTGACTAAAGACCTGAAAAGCACCAGTTTTATTGTTGTCTTTCAACAAAAGCCTCTCTTGCTGCCCTTATTTATTACCAACGTCCTTGTTTCAGAGGTATCACACGACAGCCTTGAAGTGGTGTTTGAGTGTTACAAAAACTGCAAGGGTTCCCAACGGAAAATTCGCGAAGCGGTGTTACAATGTTGCATGGGCAAGGACAACACTCGCTCGTAGACATTACACCAACCGGCTTTCAACGAAAATTCATAGCACTTACCAGTTCGAGTCCTTCTGGAAACGTTGCATCTTTGCGGTCTTTACTTGGAAACCGTTGTATCACCTTCCCTTTAACTTCTTCTAAAATTCAACAACGAAAAGCAGGTTTCATAAGAAACTCCGAAATTTCCAGAGGCGTGCGATGTTTGCACAACAGTGTTCTCAGTAAGACGGGCAGTTAAGGCCGATCAAAAGACTTCTTACCATTCTTTGAGTCCCTGTCTATTCCACAAACGACAAAATAATCTGCAAGACGGGACATTTCTTGAGATGGAATGTCATGTAGGCGACCATATCCATACACCCTTTCCTTTGGACGCCATTTTGGATTCGGATGCACGCATGCGCCACAGCCTCGACTTCAGAAGGTGTGGCAATGTGCTCGAGGGGTTCAATAGCCAGACGCTCATTAGACGTGAAAACGGGAATTATCATGCTAATTTTTGAGATAAAAGAAGTTTCCAGCGACAAAAAATAATAATAATAACGTGGTCTGTGATTCTGTGCAAAGTTGAACCTTTGTAAAATCCTCTGGATTTACCCTGTAAAGTTGTCTATGGGTGACCATAATGAGTCCTGTTCAATTCACTCCGTCCTTTTCATGTTCTTAAGATTTGCAACAACAACAAAATAAATTTACAACTGTTGCCAAATATCCCGAGGGTATCCCCCAAACTTCCATTTTGACAAGTCTGGGAGAATAATGTAAATAATGAGAAAATTTGGGCTCTTTCATATATTTTCTATGATAAAAAAAATTAAAGTTGACTCACTTGGAGAAAGAAATCATTCAAAGGCAAAATGTCTCTTTGAGGCAGTTCTTTTCATTCCCTTTGCTTAGTGATCTACATTTAGCCTCGCAACCCCTAATGATCCTGTTGACCATAGTGTAGTTTCTATTCTGTCGAGAACTTATATAATTTCCTCTAATAAATACCATGAAAGAGCCATCTGTAAATACTAAGGGAAAATTTTGATAGTGACTTTGGAATTACACTATTTTACCCCAGAACTGATCAATATGAGTCCATTTATTTCATGTTATATTATTAATCACGCATGTCATGAGAGTGAGCATAATAAATGATCACCTCTTGATCTGGGAGAAAATGTAACACCAGCCCCCCTCCCTCTTCTCGCTCACCCCCTCCCCACTTCTCCCCATTATAGCTCACCCCAAGCACACTCGTGTGCTCAGTCGCTTGTTCAGTCTCCCCTACCTCGAAAAGGAATGGAAATGTCTGGTACACAGGGTAATTCTCTAATCATTATGTGCTACTGCAGCGAAAGTTGTTAAGCAATTGCCAACACTGGTGGCCATGTGCTAAGAAAAACAATGTGGACTAGCAGAAATATTATCACATCCACCTTGATTAACTTTCAAACAGCCAAAAAAGTCATTTACTTAAGTAATCAAACCTGGAACAACTTTACTGGAGCAGTGCCAAACTATTGCAAACTCTGTAGATCTCTTGCAGTACATAAATTAGCTAAGAAACACATGGATTTTGTCTGTTCCTTTACTTTTTGCAATTGCACAACAATTGACCTTTTCTTCAACACATCAGCGGAAAAAAACCTTTTAAACAGAATAACCCAACGCTAGCCTAGCCTGTATGGCAGGCAGTATTTTGTGTGCAACTGCAAAGACACCACGAGAATAGAGGACAGTGAAGTTGAGGTCCAATCATGATAATTTCCTCACAGCTTTGCTGCCCGCTTTTGCAGTGTCCCAATCAAAACATGCCACCTATGCAAGCTTCAATGTAATAATTAGCCACTAACAGCCAACATTGCAACATTCACAGGTCAATAATCAACTTATAGATGTTTTGTCCTCTAAAATAAGAACTTAACAGCAATCAAGCACAAATGCCCAGTCACATTTGTAGGTGACCAGATGCAAATTAGAACAGTTTCTAAAAAGCAGTGTTTCACAGGGGCATAGCTAGGGGGTCCTGGGGTGCCCATGATACCCCCTTTGTAAGCCTTTTCTATGCAAACAACCTACAATAGGTGGAGAGAATGACATGAAAATCTGGTGAGTACCCTCACTTTGACCCAGTGTGACCTCACCCCCTTTTTTTTAAAATCCTGGCTGCGCCCCTGTTTCAAGAATATGTATTGTAAATATTTGTAAAAGCTAGCTTTTCTATCATGTCATTATTATTGCTGTATTGCCAATGCCACATATGCTGGTAACTCAATGCTTGTCAACTTAAAATTTCATGTCAACTGTGCATGAAAGTAGCACCAGTAGCTTTAAGTAGATCACAACAATATTCTGTGATCAACCATGCAGGGTAACTTCATTCTTAAAGATTTCTTCTAACAAAACTAGAGTCTGTAAAGCCGCCTTGACACTGTCAACATCAGTATCACTCTCCACAGTTGTCTTCAACCAGTTATGGAGCTCAAAGAGTTCCCCTGGAGCATCACTCATCAGTGTCGACGATGGAACAGAAACAGCAACCATGGCCTGTGCAAAGATGAGTGCTTGACGTACAAATGGTTCTTTGTGATACTTCAGGGCCCAAGTAAACTCCAACAAGGCCACTCCCATGTTCCTTGCTACAGGTGTTTCGCGAGCAGAGTACATGATTATACCGAGAGTGTAAACAAGCCTGCCAAGGACAAGCGTGTCATCTCCCAGTAGGTCTAATGTGTTCACTTTCACATCAAAGTTCTTCATTAGAGGGAAAAAGAAAAATCCAGCCACACCAGCAAACTTATTTACAACACCTTTGGGCTGTGGACAGGATGGCCCTTTGCTAATCCTCTTTGTTTTTCCTTCAATTCTCTCTTGAACAATCTTTTGCCACTCTGGAACAGCTTGTAGAGATTTAAGTGAGTCTGCTTGTGGGAGTGGAAATTTTCTTGGCACTGCTCTTGTTTTGGAAATTTCTGTTGGGGCTGAGAGTTGCCGTGCAGCATCAGCGAGAACATTCAGCATGTCCATCCGCTGTTGCAAATTGTAGTTAGGAGCAAAACATTCTTCTGTCAAATAGCAAGCAATCTGCTGAGGACACCTGATGGTCACAGACACCATTGCATTGTGACGAATTTCATAAAACTTATCAGTGGAATAGCGATCTTCAAGGTGAAGCAACACTTTCACTAGTTCTACACAAACATCTTCGAGGTCGTCCAGCTCAGCACAAACAAGTTGCTCCACAGATCTTAAAGAAGCCTCAGTCTTAGATGGATCTTCTGATGCTATGAGACCCTCAATACAATCACGTAGGAACTTAGGCAAGTTGGACTTGCTACTTGTATCACCATCTTCGTCAAGATCATATGGCAGCAAGTCATCATCGTCATCATCATCATCATCATCATCATCAT
>Ga0126339_10001728_pt1 | contig 15184 bp, 1 predicted proteins | sample OrbTmetagenome_2_FD_92532 | JGI IMG/M metagenome (GOLD analysis project Ga0126339, IMG submission 92532) | Coral microbial communities from Petempiche,Puerto Morelos, Mexico - Orbicella T R C metagenome | ecosystem: Host-associated > Invertebrates > Cnidaria > Coral | place: Petempiche,Puerto... | reverse complement strand
TGCGGCTGCGGCTGCGGCTGCGGCTGCGGCTGCGGCTGCGGCTGCGGCTGCGGCTGCGGCTGCGGCTGCGGCTGCGGCTGCGGCTGCGGCTGCGGCTGCGGCTGCGGCTGCGGCTGCGGCTGCCGCTGCCGTTGATGTTGCTGTTGCTGTTGCTGTTGCTGTTGCTGTTGCTGTTGCTGTTGCTGTTGCTGTTGCTGTTATTATATAGCAGTTAAAAACTTTTATGCTATAGAGTCAAGAGCAATACAGGGCGCGAAGTGTAACTGGTGAGCTTTTGAGCGAAAGATAATAAAAATTCCACTTGAACTTGAAACTAACAGTTCATACTATACGGATACTTCAAAATAGAATAATATTATACATATCACCTGAGAAGGGTAATCGGCGCATAGTTTAGAACTATCAAAGACTTATTATTATCATTATCATCATCATCATCATCATCATTATTAATACTCAGAAACTAAGAAATTCCATTAGAAGAAGTATTTTGGAATACTTACAGAACAACCAATTTCCATAGTTATCTTTTAAAAAAAAATTTCTCCTTTGACATTTTTTGGCGTAGTTTTGTTCTTTTTGGCATTTGTTTGTAGTATTTTACACGATCGTGATGAAAATGTTATGTTCTTAGAGTAAGTGTTAAGGGAAAATAACGTTTAAACAAAGGAAAAATAAACATGGCAATAAAAGTGTCTTTTACAGCCAAGTACTGGACTAAACTGAACACGTTTTCCCAGTTACAATGTGTTCTAATAGAGTCAATTTCGGTATGAAGACGTGCAGTACGAAACGGTATAATCTGACAAATCTAGACTCCTCAGTTGCTTGCGGCTATGTATAAGACGTATATGTATATATTATGGTATATAATTTCACTTTGAATGAAGTTGTACAAAGCTATCAGCAAACACAGCTGAAATATTCGCTGTTATCTTGTTATTCATTAGAAGTACAGCATAATGTTACTATCACGATAAATTTGTCGCAACTTGAAACAATTCAATGCGCAGCTCACGTATGATAGCTTTCCCGCACCACATGATGGCTTTCGCACTACATGAATTGCCTTTTTATCTGCTTCCATGATCGAGACTGTTATCAGTTTCTAAACAAACCGGAATAGGAAAGTTAAGGTCACAAATTGCGATAAATCTGTATTATTTTTCTGGAAAGCACTCCGGAATCAAATCAGCAGTAAACCGTTTTCTTATTAGAAGACTGTTTGGAGAATAAAATCCAGCCAAAACTGTTAATCAAAAGATTTCAAATTGCTGTCACGGCTAAAGCCGAAGCTGCAGAGGAAAGCAACCTGGATATTGATATCCTCTTATTTCAGTTGCTTGTTTGAGTCATAAAGTCATAAATGGTATTTCTGTTGAAACACAATCCCATCCGCTATCTTTACGATTACATTTCACTACAGCGACGACACTCGAACCGAGAACAACTGAAATTTTTTTGATCATTTTTCTTAAGTGACCATAGAATGTGGGCTCTTCCTTCTAACAAGAGTATTTAGTGTTTTTACACTTTAAAAATGCTAACATTATACATTATAAGAAGATACTTTATTCTATATGGTCATCAAAAAAAAGTACTGAAAACTGTCAAGTGTTCATGGTTCGAGTGTCCATACTGTACTCGATTTACCTTTAGACTGACAAGATATCCGGGGGGATACTCCATGGTATGCGCGGAGCCAAACGTTACAATTTTTGAGCCGGTTTAGTCTGAAGTTTAGTCTGTAGGGTTTCGTTTGTGCACCCTGGTCAGCAGAGGGACTTTGCATTGAAGCCCTTAAGCAAACTGAAGCGGTTTCTAGCTGAGGTCTGGTCTAAAGTCTATAGCAGAAGAGTCAGCGGTTATATTTTGGGTAATAATTCCTCCCCCCGGGGGGAGAGAGGGGGATGAAAGATTGGCCATGCCCTCTAACTTCATTTATTTCCCCAAATTCCTCTCGATGTCCATCCATTAGGCGTTAAGGAAAACAATTAACATGATTATAAACCAGACTGTTTTCTTTCAGGGATAATTTCCTATTCTCTGAGTCTTAGCATGAACAACTGTTTTAAATCATCCAAACATTTGGTGAAGTTATCGACAGGGTGTCCGTGTTAAAGGCGCCGACATTTTAAAAGTTCCGCTGCCCTTAGGCACAGACTTCTGCTGATGTAATAGACAGATAAACACATATAAATAGACAACAACACAAGCAAGGCCTAATGGACTATTCCATCAATTGCCAAGATGCCAAGCTAGTATATGTCAAATTATATAAAATATATTGACCGAAAGAATCATAAAAATGGTTAAAACACCAAGTTGTTTCAGCAAACACCGTGCCACCCGAGAGTCTATAAATTGTCTACAAATTGTCCCTACTAGACTGTCCATCAATTATATTAGTATCTATTAATTTTATCTAACTTATCTGAAGAGTGTTTTCCATCCTGCAAAATTCATAAGCTCGCACGAAAACGCAAGACATAGCACAAAAATTCCAGAACTTCACAAAGTAACAAACTCTGGCCACATTTTGAAGTCAAAACACGACATATTCGTTAGTCAAATTATTAAGGAAGGAAAATTTCGGGAATTTAAAAGGCTTTCAAAATAAAAACCCTAAGGAGCTTAAAATACCGTGTTTAATCGGTATACCGCTTTGGTAAACCGACATAATGGCCGCCCAAAAAGAAGCAGTAAAAGTAAACATTTATCAAAGCGGTTCTTTCGTCATAAATAACAGAGCGCTCGCTATGGTCTGTATCGAGGAACACGGACGAGAGAATACGACGGTGCCGTATGTTTCCAAAACAGGCTTGTGGCAAATATAAGGACTCAGTGCGGGAGAACTACTATAGCAGCTTTGAGCTCCACTGCTATTTAAAACTCACTCAAGTGTTCCCATTAGTCTGTGTAAATACATATTTAGGCAACAATTGTATAATATGACTGTTGACGTCATAAACGTTTTTATAGAGACTATTAGGGAAAATGAGAAAAGGAAAATTACACCAAGCACAACTGATCTAGCGAGTTGAGTTTGCGAAAAAAAATTGTTTTTGCGTGTTAGAAATAGGAAAACTTGGTTCATTTTTCGCTGGCCTTTCATTCAGATGACCACATCACCATTTGCGAAGATTTGTCCCTGGACAGCACCTCTGATTCGTTAACGACAGATAAAGATGTTCGATACGCACGCGCAAAAACTGCAGTAATCTATAAAGGCTTTTCGTAAAATTGAGGAAATCAGTTAACTTCGCGCTGATCTCGAGATTGAACGCTTTTAGCTCAAATGCGCTGAGCTTCATCACGGGAAATCACGGGCGATCGTTATCTACTGTCGAGCAAACTGCTTTGTCTTGACCACTGATTCAAGCTTTTCAAAGACTAGGCGTGCTACGTTTGACCTCTGTATGTAAGTCAATCCTTTTATCCTAGATAAGAAAGACAAGAATGTTGTACTTGTACTAATATGCATAAAAAGAAAGGATATATTTACAAGTAAAGAGCTTTTGCTTAAAAAATGTACACTGCGCGACGTAAACCAATGTAGCTCTTTATTAAAATTGAAGCTTTTCAGGAGCAGTCAGTCGGAAGAAAATGTGTTCTTCATTCCACACAGTGTTTCATCTTTGTTTTAGCTAAAAGGAAGCTTTTTATTCGTGGAGCCAAAAACACTTTCGTACATTCGCAGAGTTAAGCCGTGTTTAAAAAAAAAAACAAAAAACCTGATAACCTTTCGCTTCGTGTGCAGCTCATCAACTAAGGAGTGATAATATTCACTTTCAAATAAAACGAAGCAAAACATCAGCTAGGAGGGATGTAGAAAAAAAATCGCCATAACTGCAATTTTGTTCATGAGAATATTTCATGCAATCTCCCTAAAAATGCAACAATTCCATTGAAAATGCTAATGAGGTTGTAATTTAGCACTAAATGTAAGATAAACATTGAAAGCTAACATGGGCAAACTTCACGAAACATTTAGTTCGTTTAAAAGACCAAAAAGGCCGCCAACTAAGGCAGCGTTCGCTCGAAAAGCATCATAATTACATAGGTGTAGTTAATAGTGATCTTTGTAGCGGCAAAAAGAAATAACAAGCCGCATATTTAGGTTACGGCTCAGCTGGAGATCTTATAGCAGAGAAAAAGTATCTCTAGCAAAGACTAAAATTTGCAAATCTTAGATGGGTGATCGGTTATCGCTGCCAAACCCTGAAAAGCAAAGCTGATTTCAATTCTAAAGTCAAAATTTGAAGTAAAAGATAGTACGTTATTTGTTTCAGTCATTCATTCTTAAAGAGTGGTTCATATAGATAACTAAATAGCTCATTTGTTTTCACCTTGTTCATTTTTGCAATATCCAAATAGTTAAAAAAAAGTTAAAATTGTATTTATGAAATGCTATAAGGAAAAAGCGCGACTTTAATTGTGTTGATTAAATATTCGTCGATTATTCTCTGACTTAATCAGTGAATCAGTGGACAAATGTTTATCTGTGAGATGTGTTTGTAAGAAAACTACGGTCTAAAACTATAATCTAGAAATCCATATATATTGTAAGCGGAAATATTCATCATTCTTCGAGCAAATACAGAGAATGAAACTCTTTGTTCATTGAATTCATATTCCGAAACACAACAAGAGTTTAAACCCCCGACAGAAATGCGTGGGAGATCCGGAAAAAGATATTGAAGCAAAGTGCAGCCTGTTTATGCAAGAGCATTCATGCAGATCTGTTCCTGATTCTTTTTTTTTTTTATCAAACACACCTGGGGGTTGTTTGTCTTATAGTCAGAGTAACATCATAATTTGTTTCGTAAAATATGTTTTTTCGACGCTTGTATATCTATTCACCAAGCAATTGTTCAGCTCAGTTACAAGCGCGAAATACTACTTTTGCTCGCTGACTGATTGCATAACCTAATTACCCTTCTTTTGTCGATGGTACACCAGGAAAATATCCCTTGGTTGATTGTTTTTTTTTTTTTCTCGTTGCATGTCTGATTGACAGTACTGTGTGAAACAGTTCGCGTACTTTAAAAATGGCGCGAACATGACAAGAAGTACATAAGAATTTTCTTCAAATTCATTCCTGAAATTAATATTCAGATTGCCGTGATACCGGGGGAAAGATTTTTCTTAGGGAATTTTATGGAAAGAAACTTGATAATAAAATTCCCTCCGTTTAGCAAATGGGCGTCGAATTACGTTCAGTTACATAACGTTCACAAGAAAGTCATAGGAAATATGTAAATATGTTAACCAGCCTGTGACAATAGCTTCTCAGAAAAAAAAATTTCCTGTTTTATTCATCACAGGAGTCGAACCCATGACACACTGGTAGGAAGCTAGCTCCTGGGAGCTAGGCAATATATATGGGTTATTGACCAAGCGTGAGGGCAAAATGGCTGGATATTGGCCAAGTTCTTTTCATGCGTATTTATGGAGCGAGACGGAGTCGAGGTCCATAAACACACAAAAAAGAACGAGGTCAATATTCAGCCATCTTGACCGAACAAGCTTGGTCAATAAAGGATTTATTGTATGGAAAAAGAAGACTTTTTTTCGCGGGATAGAGCGGGTAATCCCAAGCGGGCAAGACAGCACCATCTTGCCCGCTCGGGTAGCCAATCACAGCGCAGGATTTGGTTCATCTTGCCTGCTCACAGAGCTATCCTTATAATTAGTCAATATAAGCAAAAATGCCTAGAAAGGAATAATAATATCTGTTTAGGTCGGCAGAGAAACTCCGCTCTGCAACACAAACTGCTCGGATATATATAGACAATAGCCTCCATTAGGCGCAAAAATATACTAGAATTTTTTTCTGCGGACATTGTCTGTTCCGAGAAGCGAGCTTTGTATGCCAGCGAGCTACATCTAACTGCAGACAGTACTGTTTCGGCCTTCTGGGCCTCATCAGTGCAGTGCTCAAGGTTAGGATGGAGGCTAAGCTTAAAAAGCCGCCCCAAATACTACACATGTGGTAGTATCTAAGCCATTACTAGAGTGCTCAAACTAGCGAGCTAGTGAGCATGCGCAATTGCAAGAGTAACAACTCATCCTAGTAGAGTGCTCAAACTGGACTGAAAGCAGAGCTTTGTATGCCAGCGAGCTATATCTAACTGCAGACAGTACTGTTTCGGCCTTCTGGGCCTCATCAGTGCAGTGCTGAAGGCTAGGATGGAGGCTAAGCTTAAAAAACCGTATATATATATAGTTTTTTTTTTTTCATTTTCCTTACTTTTTCCAGGAGCCACATAATCTGTACCTTTTGACTTTTCGGCTTAAGTTGTTGCTTAAGGTCATTCCACTGAAATAGAACCTGCACTGAGATTTTTGTCAAACTTTTCCTTCTGATTGTTTATATTATAGGAACTTAAATTTTGAAATAAAAATGAGGGGTCCCCGAGTTCGTTTAGGAGCAACAGCGCCTTGTTTATACCCAATAAATCCTTATAATAGCACCATGATTACAGTCACGATTGCTTGCTAAATTCACGTTTCCGACGATTGTTCCTTGTTCTACACTGAGAATTGGTCCATATTTATTTTACATAAAGAAATTTATTACTCGATTCAAAACAACAGAAAAAAATGATAGGTCACCGTACTCGTTTTCGAGAAAATGACGATTTACCTCTATGGCGAGGTCCAGCCGTAAAGAAAAAGCCGGCATTTTTTAATGCGCGCACATATCACGCGTGAAATTATGCGCAGTAGGCATGCGCAATGCAATACTGAGGAAACGAAAATATCTCCACAAAATGTAAAAAGGAAGAACAGACCGTAATTGCCTGTATTAATCAAAGTTAAAATTCTAACGATAGGCCACGTTCGGCTTTCGGGTCTAACTTGTAAATTAAGTGTCTTTTGTTTCTCAATTCCCAAAAGAGACTTGGATACAAAGAAAACAACACCAAATATAGATGTTTGTCCTGAAAGCCTCGGAGCCATGTTAGAATATTGATCTATCGAACGTGGCTTATTACATTGATGCGCTGTCAAGCAATCATGTAACAAGAAGATCGTACCAGATATATATCATGTATTTACTTGACTACAGCAGCAACTTGGATGAAATACAAACAAAGGAGAAATCACAGACGATTATGGCACGGATAAGTAAACTATTTTGTTTTATTTCCCTAACCGTCAAAGTCATAAGGTAGAATTTTTTTTTTTAAATTTAAGGAATTCTTTTCCCTACCATGTCTGTGAAGTGTGAGTAGGTCGGTGCGAATCTTTGCTGGCATCACTGTCTACGTTTTGCCTCATTAGCATAACTTTACGTATATAACGCATCATGCGCTCATCATGCCTAAGAGCTTGAGGAAATAAGGAATTTGTGGACTCAGAATCTATTGCTCCTGGGGTAGAATATTGAAAGAGATACTAGTTTTCAAAAACCGCAAAATTTCTGGGTGGCCCATACACTCTTTGAAAAAGTTTGAGTTTCAAAAGAGTAATGTCACGATATTTCAAATGGTTTTCTTATTCACTTTAAAATTGAAGGGAACCTCAAAGTAGTTCTTCGTAGGGTCGAATAATAAACACCACAGAAGCAATTAAAAAAACCGAGTGAGTGATAATAAACTGTCGTAACACCAAGACCAAAGTAATCAGTCTTATCACTCTGGGCAACCATAAATTACACAGACAATCAAGTAAACCAATCCAAACTGGAAGCAAATACTTGTGGCTGACAGGAAGCACGGGAAAACGAGTCAAAATTGGTTTAGTGTTTTCTTCTGATTGGACGACAGAGTGGAGCGAGTTTCTTGAGCCAATCGCTTAGCGTAGAAATGGAAATACGAAGTACCTCCGACACTCAAGTGAAAACCGCTCATGTTATAAGGACGACTACGAATAAGATAGATGGAGACGGATTAAGATTAGCCACTTTTTATAACACATGCCGTCACACAAAAACTGATGTTGTAATGCATGGAGCTTAAATTTCTTTGGACAGTCAATCGTGCTATGCCCTTTCAATATCAAGTGTTAAAATCAGGAACGCTTATGCTAATGAAGCAAATAGTGCAGAAAAACACTATCTTATCAACATGGGATAAAATATTTATCCTTTTTTTAAGCAGACAAACTTTAGATAACAAAGAGCTCAAAATTAATCCTTATAGATACATGTAAATTGTGAAAACAAAGCTGCGTAATTTTCCTTGATAATGAAATGTCAATATTTATACCAGCAAGATTACTAGACCCGGCTCGCTTTTGATCAGTTTCAGGCTGGTTGTCCTACCGATAGACAGGAAAGACTTTGAGGTATGATATATAAAGATATCTTCAGTTCATTTCCTACTAGTAAATATGTATGAGTCGCACGCTTGTGCAACAACAATAAATTATTCACTCGCTCATTCAGTCATTGTACAGACAAGGTAGCCCCATTGAATATCGGAGAACCGTACAAAAAATGCTTTGAAAACAGTTTTCGTGAACCTATATTTTGATTAAACCAGCTGACTAGCCTCGCGTCCTTTTGCAGTCCTGCTGATTGACATTGTGCAGTTTGTTTGGTCCTATGCGTGAACGCCAAGGCAGGTAATTCAGTTAAGTAAACATTGTCAGTTTTTCGTTTGAAGGTTTGCGCTCGCTAACCGATTGACCATATGTTTAAAATAATTATTTCTTGTGATTCTACGTCTTATTAGCTTTTCTGCAGTTTCGTGAAAAGCGACGCAACTGCGAAAGATTTTCTGAAAGATACCCCTGAAGGTCTACAGTAACCTTAAAAGATGTAATCATCAGTTTGACAGTACTGTGCTGACATGATGTAATATTTGTGGCGGAGTAAGCATCCACTATTCACCTCAACTGTAATTATAAATAGTGAGTGTTACTCGCACCGTCGTTGGCTCCTGAACTCAAAATATACTATACCATAAGCTGCGCAAAAAAATAAATTCAAGGTTACATATGAAAGTCGGGGCCGTAGCCAGAAACGACTATGACTGAAAAATTATGACTGAGGCAATATCCTTGGTTTAATTCTCTTTCTAGGTATTACGGGTGCTTATGATGATTAAAAACAACAAAAACGTACAAAATGATCGAGGCAAGTGCCTCGGTTTGCCTTTGCTCTTGCTCAATTGGAGATCCCGGCACAGAATGTTATTGTGGCAGCTGTTAGTGTAACAATGATAGCAAATATTAATTTCCCTAACCACAAGTGTCTCTAATTCTGTATTGTTACATCGAGATGATTTTCTTTATTCTCAATACCTGTCCATTTGGACATTTTGAAAGGAGTAAGTAGGTTTTGGTCACTTATGAAATAAAGAGTTGAGTCACCACCTAACACTTGGTATTCTTGTGATTTGAATTGCGGTAGCTGCCCTACAAACTTTGATGAATATCTCTAATGTAATCAGTTAATAGTAAAATAATTGATTCCTTTAATTAAAATATTCGATTTCTACGAAAACAAATCGTAGAATTTTCATCCGGTCAAAGCGAAGGGTCAGTAAACATCCCTGTGACTTTCACATCACCTGACATTTCCATTTGCTTCGAGTCAGCTTACAGGTACTTATTGGCGCGTATTTCGCATTCCCTGAAATGAGACAATCTAGTTGTAGACTTCACGACGGTGTTCGTAATTTTTATACACATACCGAATCGCAGAATATATCATAGCAGTTAATTTGAGTGTATGAGCAGCATGAGTAATAAAGATTTCGCACACGTTATGATTACAAACACTAACAATACTGATTATCGCCCTGCCTGCTGTGTTTATTTGCACACAGATATCTTGCGTTGTACAAACATAAAGCGATTAACACTTGTTTTTTCTTTGTAAAACAAATATTGACGTAACATGATTAACTCGAAAATGCACCTCAAGTTACAAGATTTCTTTGGGAATTACGTGCCTGCATTCTTGCCAGACAAAGTGCTACGAATGAATTGAAGCACCCTTTACCGGTCAAATTTATCAACTACACTTTGCGGTAAGTTTGATGGCTTAAATAGCAGTCTTGCCAGTGATATTTGAGATAATGCGAAGAACGTTACGGTGTAAATACGTGTGAAATGATAAGAGGATATTAGTGCCGGGGAAACGTATCGGACAACGAGATAACTTGGTGACGATATTATACTATTAGTTGTTTATCACCGCAGATTTTATAGAATCTGCATACACTTGACTTAATCTTTGCAGTTGAGAATCGTTCTTTGAGTAACCCTAGAGCTAAATTTAAAATATTCTACTCATCGACTGAGACATAGCAATGAGTAAGTCGAATTTGTGGAACTCTGACGGAGGTCGCCGACCTTCAACGTTGCCAATTCGTTTTCAAGTGGACCTAGACTTTCGCAATCAAAACTGGTGTTGAATGGCGATGTAACTCGTCCTTACTAGTAATACTCTTTGATCTAAATGAAACTGCGCACTCTGTGATAAAGATTTTACAGTCAATGGTATTTTTATAATTCATTTAACTTACCTATACTTAGCAATTAGGAGAAATTCTAACATTATATTTGCACCCTTGGAGACTATAGTGCTTATGATCAATACTTTTGAACGGATGTTTGAAAAGAAGGAACCCACCTCTAAATCTAGCTCTACGACTACAGGATTTCGATATTTCTGAATTTTACTGGATTCAATTTTGTCGCAACTTTCTTCTTGCTTTATCGAGCTATCCTCATGTACAATATCAGGGAAAATAGTGAGCGAAAACATAAGTACTCAATTCTAATAGGAGTGAAGTATAGATTGATCTTCATAGGACAAAACCTCGATAAGAAATATCCTGCATCAAACTAATATCTCCATTTAAAATGAATCGTTCGTTTCTTGGGAAATGGGTAAAAATGGTGTCTCGATGACAGCTTCGTGTAAGCGGTACATGCGGTAGCTGTAGCTTCCAAACAAAGCGGACTGCTGAGAAATGCATGATAGTCATTGTCAGCAAAACTCGATGCATGATATCGATCAGTTGCTATCTGTCTTACCAGGGTTATTGATAGCGAAGTAGCTAAAGTGTCAACCTTTACCAGCTGAGCATACGAGAGCAATCAAGACACTATGTATAAGTTGTTATGGAAATCAAATTCGACTATACAGTTTTGCTTTCATTTATAAAGAAACATTAGGAAAGAAACACTATCAATAATCGAGGTATAGTTGCAAGCTATTTTTGAGTTCAGTAACCGATTAAGAATGTGTCCACCTATCCAATCTTAAGGTCTCTAATGTCGTTCTCAATGATTTTGTGAATTTATACAAAATATGCTTCTCTTTTAACAGGAGAAAAGACCGTCCAATGGTGGTGAAGTGCTACAGCGAAAACCTTTAGCGAGGTAAGTGGATTTCGCTTGTAAAGACAGGTAAAGGATGCCACGAGCACAACAGCAGCCGCGAGATGGCTCGTCGTAATTCTTCAAAGAATTTACACCGGAAAATGAGTATTGCCTGGCTTTTACGCATTGACACTACGGCCATGAAAAGATTCTTAAAAACCTTTTAGATTAACTGATTTGTTTAACAAAGAAAACTGTACAATTTCAGGTTAGTTTTACACGATATCTACATGTAGGATTCATTTATTCGCTATTGTCTGCTGAGTGACGAGTAACATAACCTACAGAGCATAGCAAATTTTCCTGTCAAATGTTTACAGTAACTAAGAAATGGAAAGGCCCGAAAATAGAAATGAAAAACTGGTCGCTATATTAACCTAAGTTTTAAAAATCGAGTTCAAAGGAAGCAGTTGCGAAAAGTCAGCGTGTATGTTAATAAGAAACTCTGTCTTTTTCACTTGAAAAACTAATCTAACATTCTTATGATTAAAATATAAATTGTCTTTCCCGACTAGCATTCGTCTATTACAATGTCAGTTATAGTAACTATAAGTTAGGTTGTACTGATTCAATAGATGATGATTATCAAAGTTCTTCCCATTACCAACCTGCTTGATACCTGCTTGAAAATGCATCGAGATTGCTAAGAGAAAATTGGTCTCAATCATTGCAACGGAGATACTTGACAATTTTGACAGGCAACCAAGCCGTGGACGGCTATTTCTATTCTTTGTTCCATTCTTTGTTCTATTCTTTATCTTTCTTTTACACTACAGTGGTCATTTCCGAAAGCATTTTTAACGCTGCAAGAGTGTGTTTTTACATTAATTATTGAAATAAGTCAAACTGAAACGTATACGCTTGAATAAGCGATGCCATACTTGACGGAACTTGCGTCATGGAAGAGATACGTGTTCAAATTAGGTTTCTAAAGAAGTTTGCTTTACAACGGCCCTGTGAGTTCCTAGATGTAAAGACCCATTGTCCATGGTGATTCACACTTAATGTTAAATCTGCCATCAGCAAAACTGTACTTTTGCACGAACGATTTATGTCACGTCCTGTTAATGTTTTGGGTTATTTCTTTGTTGTTTACACCATTATGGAAACATATGAAATACATCAGTGCCACCAGAGAAAGTAACAAAATGAGTTATCTTGTACAATCTTGTTACATTACCTGAAGTAGTCTGCAAAAGAAATCAAACCAGTCCACAAGATTCTTGTCGTATTTCTTGCTCAGTAGACCACTGCTGAAGACAAAGTAGTCATGGTACAAATTGGAGCAGTTTACTATTTAATGTCAAAAGTACTACTTGTTTGCTTTGATTTTGTCAGTTTGTCTTGTGACAAAAGTTTCGTCCTTGAAAGAAAACGTCAAAAACATACCCTTAAAAATTAATAGTGTTCTTTGGTAATTGTCAGCTGTCTTCTGCTGTATTTTATTAATGTAGCTAGAAGAGTACTGAATTTGATAACTATTGGGACCCGCAGGATTAAACTATCCCCTTTTTGAAGAGGAGGAGAAACAATACGAAGTTCTAACTGTTGATAACCTACTAATTGTGAGTAACTTCAATCTGTTGCCATAGTAGCTGTACAACTACTGTATTTTCGGTGAGCATGACAACGCTTTGTGAACAAAATAATCTTAACAGCCTCCTGTTAACAAATTGGAAATTAAACACAGTGGGATGTAAGTTTAATGTTTTGTACTATACACGGATAGGAACACGAGTCAGGTAAGCTAAACGTGGTTGATGCGAGAAAGGGACATGTATACACTACTTTAGACTTCTAAACTGAAGGTTAGATTTTGAGATCTTTGTGTCTTAGGTTATTTTGATTTACGTTAGTGTTAAACTAGTTAAACTTTGCTTATGCGACCGTTCCTTACGTAGTAACATTTTGAACTGGCATTTTGTCCAGTGAGTGACAAGGGCAAAGACATGTGTTACTAAAAAGCTTAGAAAGCCGACATTTTTCATCAACAAAACTTTTCTCTCTGAAAACTTTAGTTTCTTTTAAGGCAAAGGTTTCCTCAAGAAATACAACATGAGTTTGAATTAATGACACAAAACTACAAATTATGTCTAGTATCCACGTAATCTATGATTTAGAAACTAATATCTTATTTCAAACACAAGGCAAGATGGTCATTGTTACACACCAAGACACGTATGCATCCATGTTTTTGTGAAGTCAAGTTAGTTTTCAAAAAGAAAAAGAAACCAAGAAAGTACGCAAACAACATCCTATTGGCGTATTTGAAACGTTGGTTAGCCCTAAACGGAATAATTTCATTCTGAGTTTTTCTACGAAATTTTAACTGGGAAATAGTCATATTTTCTGAGTGTATTAATTCAATTTGCCATTTTTTTTTTTTTTTTTTTTTTGGTGCAAAAAGGGATTAGTTTAACATTTCGTGTTACGAGCTAAGATATTCAAAGAAGCCGCCGGGCTTACTGACAAAGGGTGCATACAAATGAACAAAAACAACGTACGCTTCCAGTCACTGTGATATATATCAGCTGAGATACAATATTAAAAAGCTGTGTTTCTGAATACAAATGAAAGTAATCTTTCTTAAGAAGGGCAATGGCAATTAAATGCAATGTATTCTCAGGAAGGCGCACTGCGAATTATTTACAGCTTTTTATAGGAAAATTGGTATAAATAAAGAGGTGTATCTTTAATGAATTACTACAAACGAAACAGAAGCTTTCGACAAACATCGTTTCAAAGCGTGTTCTATCGTAACGTAATGTTCAAATTCTCTTCGGAAACACCATTTCACAACGGAATTTAAACAGTATTATACAGTAAACAAGACCATTTTTTAATGGGTTATTGTTAATTCAAAGAAACACCAGCTAAACAAGATGTTTTTTTTAAATCATTGACAGCATTAGGGAGCACGGATGGCGCAGTGGTGAAAGTGCTCGCCTCCCACCAAGTTCAATTCCGGCCCGGTGCCATATATGAGTTGAGTTTATTATTGGTTCTCCCCTTGCTCCGAGGGTTTTTCTCCGGGTTCTCCGGTTTTCCTCCCGCCAGAAAAAACCAACATCTCCAAATTCCAACTCGACCAGGATAGAGGACCTGCATGAAAAGCAGTTAAGGCTGATGCGGCTTGCTCTCTAAATATTGTAATCTATTACATGGTACTCGTAAAATACAAGAAAACCGTGTATGTATTCAACATTCTGCAGAAAGAAACGTCCTTTAAAATCTTCCACGTATACCATTAATAGCAAAGGCAAGAAATAGAAGCTGAATAAATTTAATGAACCAAAAATCGACCCTCGAAAGCAATATGTTGCTTTTGGTTTTGTCTGTGCTAAGTATCATGATAGTTTAAAAAAAAGTCGTACAGTTAAGTTTAACAAAAAAACGTAAAATTCCCATAGTGAGTCTTGAACTTATATTTGCTCAAACACTTTTTCGGTCGGCTTATTTTCTGAAGGACTTATTATCGACGGGAAAGGGGAGGGGCTGTTAATATCGGAAGGAGTTTGGCGTTTCAGTGCAACTTGGTTTTATATTTTGGAAGTGATGGCGTGTGTGAGTTACCCGCGTACAAATAGAGTGTGGAGGCGAAGTGGCCTCATGGATACCGGAGCGAGTGGTTCGGGTTTAAAGTGCCACTACGATGAAATTCTCGATATCCATTTCTTTACGTTTTCGTACACATTAGGTCTTTCCTAGATATCTCGCCAAATTTCAATTTTCTACGAACATTAAAACTCGTGGTTTTTGGACCTTAATTTCCGAGAATTTACGGCCGCCATTAATTTTCCTTGTTCCAAGTCTTGGTTGAAAATTTGAGAAAATGACG
>Ga0126339_10001727_pt1 | contig 15192 bp, 5 predicted proteins | sample OrbTmetagenome_2_FD_92532 | JGI IMG/M metagenome (GOLD analysis project Ga0126339, IMG submission 92532) | Coral microbial communities from Petempiche,Puerto Morelos, Mexico - Orbicella T R C metagenome | ecosystem: Host-associated > Invertebrates > Cnidaria > Coral | place: Petempiche,Puerto... | reverse complement strand
GCAACGGAGTTTATCGGTAGATTTTGTCACATATTTCACGGTTATTCAAACAAAAACTTACATATTCCACATATCAACATTGCCCAAATCCATTCGCGATAAAAACGACGGCGAAAAAGCGTTAATCTCTCTCAGAACCCGTTTTCTTGTACTTCGAAACAACTTTTCGCCGTACATTTCCTTCTAGCGACTAGCAGTGTTTGCCCCCTGACGATTCCAGAGTTCTTTAATTTGCGCAAACACGGGTATCCGATTACTAGCAACTCATTCAATCTAAAACAACGCATTATCTCTCTCAGTACTCTAAAAGGTACCGCTCCCATTGTGGACCTTTTGAGGCTGAACATCCTAATTAATACCAAACCGTTTTTTTAACCCCTATCAGGTACGACGAGCAGCCCCGTCCTTTTTATATGAAAGTTCCCCCCCGGAAGGGGGGGGGGCAATAAGAAGGCAAGAATGTATTTTACAGATTACACTATTCAAATAAATGCAGGTACAGGTATTATTCTCGCCTCTGCTGGGATGCTATTGACAGATATCTACGTTTGATACCAGTTTTCCTCGATTCCAACTCAATTTTCACTTTTTAGGCCGAAAGACTAACTATCACAAGTTTATAATGCTTATAAATTAAAACTTTTGATACCATTTCTTCTGATAGGTCGTTCCTACAGAGATGGTAGAGTAAAGTAAAGACAGACCTCAACCCCCAAATTTTATATTGCCTGTAAAAACAGGTTCATTAGGAGTATTAATAATTGACTAGATTAAAGGAGTCTTCAGATAAAGATAGACGACGGTACCGGTTGTTCTTGAAGCTCCCGCGTGGCGTGGCTCCCTTGCTGTCCCTCACGCGCGTAGTCACCCACGCGCGTTTTGTACATGCGCAGTGAGACTTGTTTTGCCGCCATCATTCGAATCGTAACGACTTCGGAATTGGTTGTTATTCAAAAAGCTTGGAATATTTGATTTCAAAGTCACATGAATTTTTCTCCACAGAGCGATACCAGGGGAATTCATGAACAAAACCAGGGTTTCAAAAGCCGCCTTAGATTTGATAACACAGTCTACAAATCGGCGTCAGAAGCTCTAGAGGCTTACATCGCTCAGTTTGAAGGCGGCCGAAGCGTCACGAATTATCGACGGCGTCCTTCCGATTTGCTTTCTCCAGCACCGAAATTTTACTTTATGGATTCATTAGAAAGATCGCTAAGAAGTCCTCCAAGTAAATCGCCTGCTAGAAAAGTCGATGAGCTTTTGGAGTGGGTCAACGTAACTTATGCGAAGGAGTTATCGAGTAGAGTTGCACCTTTCGGATACAGAACTACTCTGGAACTCCCTGGTTCAGGTGAGCAGGTTATTGTGATCGCATGTAGCTAATTTACGCTAACAGTTCACATCGGTTATGAAGGTGCGAAATCCCTGATTGTCCGTAAAGGTATTGCTACTATGTTACAATGTCGATCACTAGTCATCAGTGAAGTCTGTGTTAAAAGTAATTTCACGGTGAATGAGTATATAGAAGCGTATGAACGCGTCCTAGGCAACCCTCTGCTCGCTAATCTGAAGTTGGAATTCCTACAGACTTGCAATCGTAGAGTTCGAGATTTAGATGTCAATTCGAATTTCTCAGTCCCCGGAATGATCATGTTATCTTAAAAATCGAAATAAACATCGCATACGTAAACCAGAGTTTACAAAGTCAACGTTTTGTTTTAATTATGGTAGCTGGCGGGAGTGAAATTTATTCGTAATTGTGCGGTTACAAGTTTAGCGTTTTACGCTCGAGTAAACAAACGAAGCAAAAGTACATGTACATTGCAACCGTCACGGGAGTTTACATTCACAAAGGCGCACTTGTCACGAAATCATGGCACGATTTTCACAAGAATGAGAAAATTAACTGGGAATAGAGCCCGAAAGTCTTCGGTCCCGGCTTGTTTAATTAATATAACGCCAGTATAAATAATTTAGAAGGGACGCCATTGAAACCTAAACATCCTTTGTCTCAAAGGCAACCACCGTATGCTGGTGGTCTTGTAGGTTTGATAAAATATGAATTAAATTTTTTAAAGGTAATATCACTATTACCCCTAGGTCTCAAAATCATAGCACATGCATGTAATATGTACACTGTTTTACGTGCTGGGAAGTTTGGTTGCTAGGTTGTAATATTTTGTGCCGTGAGTAATTTGATATACATTAATGCATGGAAATGATCGTTATACCCTGAGATCACCTGGTACATGTAAATGCCTGGGGACTTAAAGGAGGAAAGATGAAAAGAGAGGGTGGTTCTCCCCTTACAGTTATGTTATAGGTATAGCAGAAGCAGCATGTTAAAATTCAAATGTGTATTTGTAATTGTGCTGTCATTCATTCAAAAACCAATCAAATCTTATTTTTGCAAAACAGTATGTACACAAAACTTTGTACAAAAGCAATGAGAGATCTACGTGCCCAGTTGCTGTTGTATGTGTACATATACACATGGTCAAACCTCCGTATGAGGGAATATCGGGAATTAGACATTTGCAGCTGATATCCTGTACCTTCGTGGAGGCTGCACATCAAGTGTACTGTTTGTGTGTGTCTGGAGCAACATCTCAGATTGTCTCAATTCATGATATGTTTAATAGATCCAGAAGGAAAAGAAAAAAAAGAAGAATTAATTCTGTTGGGTCTTGGTCTACAGTTTAGTACACAGTCTAGCATGTGTACCTGGAAGTATATTTCATGTATATATTTTCATTTGCATGCCACAATTACCATGATGCATTCCAAATAAGGACAATCACATAATTAACAATTGATTCATGCTTTACAGGTAGCATATGTATCATCAAGTTCTGATGCTCATGGGATGTTTGGAGAGCATAAAAGAAGCATAAGAGTGCACCTTAAGCAACTCTAGCTTCTTGAATGCTCTTCAAACTTCCTTGAGGATGTTTGCACAAAAATTTTCCAATATCAATTTTTTTTTCTGAGACTTTTGCCACTGTAAGATGACGAGTAAGTTATGTCAGAAATGTGAAAAAAATGGAGGGTCTTCAACTTCGTTTTGGAGAGAATATGGCTGAAAGAACACCCTAAATCTGAAAAAAATCTGGCTTTGTTAGCAAATAAGGCCACAGTGTCTGTAAGCCCCAAAAAATTGCAATTAGATCTTTGAAGTGAAATGTTCTCTGCCAAATATTGTTTAAGTGGACCTATTAAGTGAATTTAGTCAACTGGTGAGGTTCCTTAAAGAACTAATTTGCTTTTAGTGATTATAGTTTCATGCACCTTGCAGCTGCAAGATGGCAGGATTCAATGTTCTGTGGACAGAAATCTTGAAAATTATTTTAACTTCTCTCATTGATTTTTTGTTCATTTTTGGACAATGTGGAGATAGTTGTAAATAAAATCTGTTTCTGAAAAGAAAAGTAGGGGTCACTGAGCGTCCAAGATCATTAAATCCAATGGCCATCTGCCTTATTGTTCATTTTAGTACTTAGCGCACGCACTCAATGCATGATGTGGCAGGTGAATTTGTGTGCACAGTAAGGATGTGCAGAAACAATTGGTGTGAACGTCCTTCAGTGAAGCATAACTCAGTTATGCACAGCTAAATAAAAACATGTTTTTGAATCATTTGATTTTGATGCACGCTTCCAGCGTTTGATAGTTAACATTGCTTTGCTACATGTGGGTACATGCATGTTATAAAAACAAAATGGCAACACAGAGAACACAAACATGATCAATGCAAGTGTGAGAAATTGTTTGAGAAAGCTTTCATCGATATCTCTATAGTATTTTCAAATCTCCACATTAAGAGGAATAGGGAGCAATTTCAGATGTATTATTTGAAAAACACCCCACATACGCCCAGGCTCAGACCACCTAACCAGTCCTACAAGTTCAACTCTTCAAAAACTGTTATTTCTCTTGCATATGTATACTGTAATTAAGCCTTGGTTATACAGATTTACAATCAGTATCTCCTGTACAATGGCCCGGGATAGACTGAAAGAGCGTAAATTACTGTTTGATTAGACACCATCCAACACATTTCTCACTAGTATCATTAACCTGCACCACAATGGCATACTATGACTGCAGATCCTTATTATCATTATTATTGTAGCTACACTGTAGGATAGTGGGTCAATAGTCACTGTGGGCTTTGCCACAGATATCTTCAATATTCCAAAGTAATATGTTTCAAACCAATCTACAGTGGCATGATTGCATGTACATTATTACAATAAACACTCTCTAAGCAGACACTCTACATACCACACTTCAGTCATTGTACTGTACACGTATATAATATACTGTTTTATTGTATTTCAATTCTTTTTTTTTTAGAATTTTTACTTTTTTATTTATGTATTTACTTTAGTCAGTTATTATAACAACAGTCTCCTTACGTTTCAATGACAAACTCTTTGAAATAGTCAACACACAATAAGGGATAAAAGATGTTGGCTTTGATATTCAAGCCATTTGGGGAGTTAGTCTGTGATAAAACTATTCAGTATACATGTGTAAATAATTATGGAGTTCACTCCCATCCTTTAAGAGTTGTCTTTATTACAGTAGGACTACTTGAACCGAGCCACGAAAAAAAAGAAAGAAAAGAAAACTAACCAATCAAAATGTAAACTGAGAGCAATGGACTGGTACTACGCTTCTCATGAGGACAAGTTACAGCCTGTTTAACAAGAAAACAGAAACACTATTGACTCCTGCATTACATACACACTATGTCGTAGAAATTCAGTCCTTGATGGCAAATTATCACATAGATATCACCTGAAAAATTCAGCTTGAAAACTCATTTTGCAACTACATTGTAAACCAAAATTGTTGAAAAGTGTACAAAGTTAAGGATCGAAACTACTTGTAACCAGTCAACAAATGGCAAAGTTTCCTGAGAGGTTCACAACGCTTCACACTTTGTTCACATTCTTCAATGTTATTGGTTTATTTGAAAAAAAGATTCCTACAGTATTTCTTGTTCTCAAGTAACACTCTGATTGGTTAACTCTTTTCCAAGTGGCCTGGTTTGAGTAGTCGCATTGTAACACATGGCAATTTATTGGGATATAAAGGCACAGCCCTTATTCCTGACCTCACAATTGCCACTTAAGAAGTAATGGGAGTGAAATACAGCTACATGTGACTACTAAGAAAAAATTTTGCTCTTTCTGTCCTAGTATTACTGATGTCAGATTAACTTCACTTGTTTTAAGGAAGCCATTTCCTAACACACACAGTTAGTGCTGGTCCACTGTACTCCTGAAGGTGTTCATATCTGTAATCATTATTAATAATGCTCTTTATCATCTTTTAATCCTCAGATGAAGAAAATATGAATCCTTACCCAGCCAGGCGTGTTCGTCACTCACACAGTGGTAATGATGGTGAGCTTTCTACCCTCCCCTCCCCCAGTTCTTCAGTGGTTGATCTAGACAGCAATGCTGGTACTGTGGAAACAGAAGTTCTACTGAGCAGTTTCAAAGGATCTAGACCTTTGGCCTCAGGTAAACAGTCAAATAATACATGTATATTTTACATATTACTTAGCTCTTATTAACTGAGTAGGAGGTCTGTGTGGGAGAATCTTGACCAAGGTCGTAAGTACAGACCGAACACGGTGAGGTCTGTACAAATGACCAAGGTCAAGGTTCTCCCATACAGACCGACTAAGCTCGGTTAATAAGATGTTTATTATATGGCAAACAAGAAAAAATTAATTTGTTCAATGTAACTGGTTTGTACACTGGGAACCCAAACACTATATCAGCAGTAAAAATAAATGTACTATTATTTACCTGTGTTCCTGTGTCTTTTTGAGTCGTTTAGAAGGGATTTGAATGAAGCGAAGGTAGTTTACATTTCCGAATATTATTTCGTCTGCCGCTTTGTAATTACAACGCTCCAATTAGGTCTCAAGTTTCGATTAATGTTGTGAACTATTAACTCTCCTTGGGGGAGAGATTCTCAAGTTTCATAATGGCCGTGTGAGACGAGAGTTAACAGTTAATGACATAAATCGAAACTTTAGACGTAATCGGAGGAGCGTCATAATTACAAAGCGGCAGACGAGATAATATTCGGAAATGTAAACTGCCTTTGCTCCATTCAAATCCCTTCTAAACTACTCAAAAAGACACAAGAACACAGGTAAATAAAAGTACATTTATTTCTATTGCTGTTAAAGTTTTCGGGTCCCCTGTGGTTTGTAGTGAACTGACGTTTTACTTGCGAACGGCGATGAGCTGAACTTAATTTTGCCAAAGTTTGCTTGTCCTCTTTACTTTTTTTCTCATCAGGCTTTTTGGCACTTCGATAAATAAATATTGTTAAAAGAAAATAGTCAATATTTTTGCATTTTAGTTTGCAACTTTTTCACTGCAAAACATTACCAGGCTAGATGCTGGTCTAGATGCCAGTCTAGATGGGAAAATCTAGACCACTTTCAACATTGATTTCAGCAAATCAAATTCATGAATTTGTTAGATACATATTACTCATATCATCCTTGAGGCAAATGGGCTTTGTAAGTGAAAAAAAAAATGCATGAACTAGCTGTCCCAAAAGATATTGTTCAGTGTAGAGGAAAATTACAATGATTTCGTAAATAAAATCAAATAAACAAATATGATGGAAGATGATGGAAGGTACATATAGATAGACTGTCTAGGTTACCAATTCTATGCTGTGTAACAGTGTTATATATTTTTTTTTTTTTGTAAAGAAACAGTTAAGTCCTTTTACATTGCACAGATTATCATGACTAATTAAAATAATATTAATTTGTGGATTGAAAATATTGTTGTGCCTGTGTTACAGACTGCTTCTTCTTGACGTCTTTATTTTACCCTGCATTTCTTTACTAGGATCCTATTCCAGTAAGGTATCATTGAGATCCCCACCAAAAGTGGGGCCAATGAAAAACCGTTCTCGACCTGATGGCAGTACAGAGTACCCCAGTTGGGTGTCTGGACTTGGCAAAGAGTACCCCAGTTGGGTGGAAGATCTTGACACTACTGGACGGCACAGAAAAAAAGAGAGGTCAGTATTCAAACATGATATACACTGCAACTAACCTGGGACATAATTGGTATCTGTCAGTCTTAGAGACACTGAAGTGATGCTCTGAATAGAGGTTCTGTTGCAGCAAGGGAGTTGGGGGAGGGGGGTGCGAATAAATGCGGGAACGGCAGTACTTCCCGCAGCAACTGCAAATGAAGACTGATGCTGGTCTTCCACCCTGGCTTACCTGGATCGTAGTCTATGCTTCCGCCCAATTTACATTTGCACTTGAATTGATTTGTATCCATAGAGTTCTAAGAGCTTGTACAACTGTAATTACATCCTTTCCTTGAGTTTTTCCTGCATCTGTAGTGGTTTCGTTTTGTTAGTGAACATGATGAGGCTGGTTCCGTAGGCCTGTTTATATTCAGCCTATTAAAGTTGTCAACGTGTTTAGCTGCATGTGGACCTGCCAAAAACAGTCCCTGTCCCACCACACAAACAGTAGGCTCGATTTCCGCCTCACTCTCTGAAGTCTGGTCTACGTTCCCAACGGCGACAGCATCCAAAACAACAATAGTAAAATTGGAAATAAAAAGAAACCAATAAATAAAATGAAATAAGACTGACTAACGGGAGGGTACGGTGGCCGGGCAACACCCAAAAAAACGCCCAAACGCCAAGAGCACATCACGTTAATCCCATGTTGAGCAGGAGAAGCGGAAAAACAGGAATGAGCCTGTGCAGATGAGATGACCGCTGACTGTTGCTAGAGGCGGGTTCCAAGAACCCTTGAACAATGTCTGTTCGGGTTTTCTTGGACTCGTAGTGGTTTAAAACGTTCAAACGAAGCTGTACAAGGCATTTTAAAATTGTTGTAAAACAAGAAGTAATATATCAAACACGAAAGACCGTGTTTGACCACATTTCCAAACACCGAGAAGAGAGTTGAAAATTCGACCCGCAGCGGAGTATTTTTGACGCACTTCGAGGTGTTTGGAAATGTGGTCAAACTCTGTCTTGAGTGTTTGATATATCTTCTCAATCGAAACTAAAACTAAGGAGAAAACGGAGAGATATAATCGTAAAAATCTATGCTAATTAAGATCAGATATCCAAACACCGTCACGGTCATGATTTCCTTTGTTTAAACTTGATGAATAATTAATGAGTTTGAGAAGTGGTCGATCAAATTTCGAGCCGATAAACTAACTGTTGAGTTGAAACTGGAGGAATTCTGAAATTTGAAAAGTTGAGCAGCAGTGTTGGTGGCAGCAATGGCGAGAACTGTTCGCACCCAGCGCGTTTGACCAACGCCAATGCAACGCTTAAGCCTGGTTTTCACCAGCGACGCAACCCGAGGAGGGGTGTACTCCCAGAAAAATTGGATGGGGGTGTGCGGCCCGCTTCCCAAAACCCTTACCCTATTTATGACGTGACCCTTAAATCAAAACCCTGTTTGAGATCTGCGTTGTAATTAGTTCTCTAGTTCAGACCAATGTTAAATTACCAGTTCGGAATGTTCGGATGCTTTTGCTTGGGTTTGTGTTTGCGCCGAATTTCGTTTTCACTTGGGTCATCCCTTGCGTTTGTGCTTGCGTCGTTAGTGAAAACCAGGCTTCAGTGCTCCTCTTTCGTTAACTAACGCTAGGTTAATTTAAGTACACCTTTCCATGATTGCCAACTCTACACGTGCGATCCTTGTTTGACTATTGTTAATATATATATTTTGTGATTTTATTCTGTTTTAGCCCTGATAAGAAGTACTCTTCAAGCACGTCATCCACATCAGAAACTGACACAAAAAGGAAATCATTCATGCGTTCTTCACGGTCCACGCCAGGTCTTAAAGTGTCCGATTTACAATCCAGAGGCAGTTACTCTTCAAGAAGACCTAAGGACCCAACAATAGTAAAAATGGCGGAAAGTAGAATGAACGGAGTTGACTGGAATGATGGAGCAAGCACAGACACGGATATGTTAGTTTCGCAGTCTGTATATGGACAAAATCCGGTAAATATGGGAGGCGATTTCCATAATTCTTTATACCAGGACAAGAAGGTTGCGCGACTTAAAAAAGAGTCCACTAAAAAGCTCCGTAAAAGCACAGGCAAGGTAAGATCTGGAGAACAGTCATCAGTTTCTCCGAGACGATCTAAAAGTCTAAGTTTCACACCCACAAAAACTCTGCGTTTTTCCACAAGGGACGAATATTTGGAAGGAAAAGAGAGCACGCCTTCTAGAACTAATGTATTGAGGGATTCGTCCCCAGAGGGGAGTCCTTTTACTGCTCTTCCCTCAAGATACAGCATACCTCCACAGAATGAAAGATATGGCACAACTGAAGAGGCTGGACGCCGCAGCGTGTCACCAAGGTTAAACCGAATGTACGTTTCGCCGCCTACTCTAACACGGTATTCAAATCTACCCGCCAAGAGGGAAGAAGGAAAATCATTACCAACTGTCAGTAGAAAACAGTATGCTAGTTCCAGTCCTGTCAAATCTCCGTCGCCCGTAAGCATTCCACTAAAGATAGACTTGCCGCCACGAAAGGACGACAGCGATATGGAGTCTGACGACACGGACAGAGTCATGCGCAAATCACCTACTGGAATTAAAATGGAAAAGATGTATAGAGATCCTAATACCATGTACCCTTGGAAAACTATGATTCAGAGTTCTAGATCGCAAGAGAGCACCGTCGAGTCCGTACATCCTAAACCCCAATATTATTCAACACCCGTGGCTTACACGGGTAGGGAAACCCCGATGGTACATGGCTCATCGGGCAGGCAAACTTATTCTAGCAGTGTGCCCCACAGTGACCGTCGTAGCGATTCAAGAGTGGCTTTCTCTGAACCCAGAATCCAGACCCAGCGTAACATGCACGCAAGGACGATGGAGAATTTGAAATCAACTCCCAAGCCCGTGTTCGCCAGTTCAAGTTACCGAGCAAGAGAGGAGAAGCTTGCAAAGCCAGCTCCTGATGCACGGTACCGGAAACCTCCTCCCGGTCCCAGCAGGAGTGCAGCGCGGAAGACAAGTCACCGACGGAGCAAAACGGTTCCTGATTTAAGAAGGATCGCCATCAGTTCAGCTTCAAGGCCAAGACATTCACGCCGGAGTCTTGACGATGATGTCATCAGTGTGAACACGGCGGACACTGAAACGCTTGTTACCCACCCACCCATGCCTCTGTTTGATGTCAGCCCTTCGCTGACTACTGTCTCAGATAGCGACACATTAGTCGAGTCGGAACCGGAGACAGAGACGGACATGGGTGTGATCAAAACACGTCACTTGAGTCCGCGGCATATGACGCAAGTGACAGAGGTACAGGAGGAAGACGAGAAGTTTTCGCCGACAAGTGCGTTTGCTTCGACCAACCCGCATGCAGCAGTACGAGAAGAACTTCCTCAGAGATTTCACTTATGGAAGTTGTAAGTATATTTGAAAAACTTGCTAGTGGCTCTGTATTAACAGGTAGAGATGTTTTCCAGTTTCCCTTATAATTCAATAGTTGTTTTCTTCTTGATTTAGGTTTTCGTTTCGTTCAAGTGAAATTTTCTAATGCAGGTCAAATGTAGATAGAGGCTGCGAATGTAGTCGCCACTTGTTTACTGATCACAACCGGAACGGGCGAGGGAAACGTTCGTATAACGTTGTTAACGGGAAGTTAAGCGAGGTGCTGCATTTACTTCGCGTACATGTAAATGCGCTGCAGGCATCCATCTATGTACAGTGTGTGATATAGCTCTAGCATAAGGGCAATTTGTGTCAACCTTTTCCCTGATGCTTCGCTGGAAACAGGATGCATGTAAGCGCATGAAAGTTCACTGTCCAGATTTCAAAGCACGTGGACAACATGTATTTTGTATTTCTGTTAATTTCTATACAGAGATGAAGACACAAAGGCACCAGAAAGCTTCATTAGAAGGCGCTTTACAAGTCCAAAGTCTGGCATCATATCATCATTCCTTGAAGACTGTCTGAGTGTTGATAGTGATGATAAAAAACCAGTGGTGAGCTTAGACTCGTTTGTTCGCCCTCTATACGTGATGTTTTGCCCGAAACTTCTTTAGTTCCCCATTCTCATGATCCACGAAATCCGCTCTCTTTTTGCTAAATTTTCTTGCATAACATGCGCTTTGAAGGAGTGATTGCTAAGTTACTGGAAGCTTGTGCAAAGCAGTTTTGACGAGCCTGTTTGTTGTGGTGATTTGTTTAGAAGCCGGATAACAGCTCTCCTGCAGCGAGACTCAGTGGAAAGGAAGCTGCCCCAGGCCCTGTGGAAGCCTTGAAACAGATGCTGTTTACCATGCAGGACATGGCGCATCACGAATCGCTAGATAACGGTGATTCAGACTACTATAAGGTAACACCAAATCACGAAACACTAAACAACGTATATTTAGGATAAGGTAACGCTAAATCACGAAACGCTAAATAACGGAAATTTAAGATAAGGTAACGCTAAATTACGAAACACTAGACAACGTATAGTTTGGATAAAGTAACGCTAAATCACCAAACGCTGGACAACGTTTATTTAGGATTTGGTAACGCTAACTCACGAAAAGCTAAATAACACATATTTAGGATAAAGAAACGCTAGATAACGGAAATTTAGGGTAAGGTAACGCTAAATCACGGAACACTAGCCAACGTATATTTAGGATTTGGTAACGCTAACTCGCGAAAATCTAAATAACGGATATTAAGAATAAGATAACGCTAATTTACGAAACGCTAGACAACGGTGATTTCCACATCTATAAGGTAACGGCAAAACACGACACATTTGATAACGGAAATTCAGACTATGATTGGTGAATAAAATGACCATTTTCTCTTGCAAGGCTTCCTCTGATGTGGATTTCAAGTCCAGAGATGCAAAAGATTCTCTTACGTCAGGTATGTATTACTTAAGGTCGCTCCAAACAGTTTCTAGCACTTAGATTGTCATGGGTCGTTTATAACTACTCTTTATCACTTGATGCTACAATCATGGTATTAAAAAACTGCCCAATCATTGGTGAACGCGTTGTTATCATTTTCGTGACACAATAGGTTACCATAGCATCAGTATGACCTGCTAAAACACCCTTAATTGCAGCTTTTGGGGCTTATAATTCAAAAACGGCACGGTGAAATTTTTTTTATTATTATCAAATTTTAATAAGCATAATAAGACGCAACTTTTGGCAAAGTTTTTTAAAAAATCTGTACATAGGGTTCAGAGCCAACTTAAAGTTTCAAGAATTTAAGGTGGCTCTGAACCCCATGTACAGATTTTTTGGAAACTTTGCCAAAAGTTTCGTCTTATCATGCTTATTAAAATTTGATAATATTAAAAAGCCACCTTTGAGCCACCTTAAATTCATTCAAGCAACTATTTTAAAGAAGCTACTTCTGTCGCAAGGTACTAATGTTTCACTCGCAGCTGTTGATGGCTAAAATAAAACAATAATTTAACTTGCAGCCTATGATACCTACATTGTGTATAATGGATTTTACTAAGGTTGAAATACATTCGAATCGAGTTCTTCCCAGGCCATTTAATCAATTTCGTTAATGTTTTTCAGTTTGCTGAGTTACGTTTCTGTTTCAGATGACCAAAGTGAGCGAGACGCCGACATTTTCCGTGGAGAGGTCTCTTTACAAAGGTGTGCCAAGGTTCTATATTAACATCCTTTAAAAGATCTTTTGTTTTAAACCAATTCTATGAAGCTCTCACCCTTTTTATTAAGGTGTATGCTTTATCAGGTTTTGCAGAAAATGGCTTAAAAGAAATGGGGACTAGGTTATCTCCTGCATTTTACCCCTGGTCAGTCTGCATTTTACCCCCATTCTACAGTCTGCTACCCGCAGTCTGCGTTTTGCACTGACTGGCTCACCATGAGGCCAAGCCAATTGTATCATGCTTTGTGTTTGTTAAACAACTCAGCTCTTATGCTGGTGTCATCTTCCCTTCACAGAGCGTATCATCATCTGGAACGACTCAAGAGACTTGTGGGAAGAGAAGATGATCGCTCTTCAGTGAGCTCCACCAATTAACAACCACACACATTGTAATTAATTTAGTTAGTTTAAAGTTAATTAATTATCTACTGGTACGTTGTTCTCATTGAAAAAAGCCGTTTCGGGCGTGCGCCGTGATCTTTATCCAATGCCGTTTTGTTTATCACGGATGTTCATCAGTTGATTGCAATTTCACGTGCCTCCTCCCCGGTTCCTGCTGACAGTCCGTATATACCATGAAACTCTAGCTCTTCGTCTCCAAGTCTTTACGGAAGGAATGGTTGAGCCCGGACGTTTTCTTTCTTGGTTTACGTAAGAGACGTACGTACCATTTAAGGACATCTTGCTAGTGTAAATTAAATGGCTCGTATGTTTTGGAGTCAAAGTGGAAAAAAAATTGCTGCTAGCTATAGATGGCTGTCATATTGAGGCTATTCTTGAGGACTCTTGCCTGTCTTATTAATTTAATACCGCATATTTAAACAATGACAGAATATCGATTAAATGTCAGCTATATATCAAAAGAGAACATGCTTTCTAAGCATTTATAGACCACTAATCCCATATTTTCAGTGGTGATCTTTGTTTTCGGGAGCAGCGTTTTGTAGTATTATGAGATTTTAAGATCGGTTGCTAGAGATTTTTGAGGTATAAATATAAGCTGTCAGCAAGGGTGGTGAGGTTTACATATAAATTTGTCAGTTATTGCTTAAAGTTTTGATTTTTCAATTTTCATCTACACCTTCCAGCCTTGTATGGCACAGAATGGCATGGCCTTTAATAGAGTGACCTTAACTCTTGAATCAGCAATCTGAATTTGTGATTAAACCAGATATGCGGCGCTTTCAAGAAAGTTTCCTACACAGTATTAAGCATTCATGCAGTTACGATAAAATGTCGGTCGACGCATCATCTCATCATCCACCCTCCCCTTCCCCCTTTTTCCCAGCTCAGAGAGGGATGTGGTTTTGATTACCAGAGCACAATTGACGTTCCAGTGTATTAAGAGAAATAGACCAGAGATTAACGATTATTCAGATACAAAGATCATTTATTGAAATTTCGTTTTTATTATCATTATTCCGCTTGGTTCTTATCAAATCAATAAACTTTTTATCAAATTACAAAATAGCTATGGGTTGTTATTGCATGGGAAGGTGATTCAGAGAAATTTGTTGGAAGTGATTTTTGATCAAATATTTTCTGATAATTTTTTATAGTTTTTATAGGGTAATATATACGAATATTTATATTTATACTACTAGTAATTGCAAATATTAAACAACTTGGTCTATTCTTTTGTGGATTTATAATATATTAAATATTGTTACAAAGCAACGTATCCTTTAGTCTGTTATTTCCGTCTCCTGGGAAGGAATAGCATCTTCAGTTAGTTTTTTATGTATACAATAGACTATTTTACAGTTGTCTACTCAGTGACCTGGCCTTTGAATGGCAGCGAGGCTGCAGGTGACCTTGTTTTGATACAGACCTCACTGCTTTTGTTGTGTAAAACAGGTTGTTCTTATGCACAAGCAGAGAGGTCTGTATCAAAGCAAGGTCACCTAGCCTCGCTGCCATTCAAAGGCCAGGTCACTGAGCAGATAACTGTAAAATGGTCTGTTGTTGACTGATTACGCTTATATATTTTTCTGGGCGATATACGCGACAGCAAAATTATCTCCAACAATTTTTTCATACCAAGAACCCCGCCATGCTAATGCGTTTATAAAATCATCCATTCTTCTCTCAACCAAAACGAAACAAAATATTTTCGCCTACACTGCCATTTTTGTTTCGTTTTTCTGCGCTAATGCATTTTCAGTCGAAAATGCACACTTTTTGATGCGTTTTCTAAAACGCCAGAAAACGCTGATGGTAGCGACACTGTATGACACGTGTTCCGTCACCCTTTTGAAAAGCCTCCGTTTTCACCTGGAACGTTTTCAAAACGATGCGATTTCAAAAGGCTTCACTTTTAATATATTTTGTAACGTTTCGCTAATTACACTGGAGTAAGTTCACTATGTATGGTTCATGTTAACTGTAGAAGTATTTTAGGCGTGAATCCCTAAGGGGCTAGTAGGCTATTTAAGAATTTGTAAGTTATGCAAGAGCCACTCGAAGGCATCTCTTTCAACT
>Ga0126339_10001725_pt1 | contig 15194 bp, 2 predicted proteins | sample OrbTmetagenome_2_FD_92532 | JGI IMG/M metagenome (GOLD analysis project Ga0126339, IMG submission 92532) | Coral microbial communities from Petempiche,Puerto Morelos, Mexico - Orbicella T R C metagenome | ecosystem: Host-associated > Invertebrates > Cnidaria > Coral | place: Petempiche,Puerto... | reverse complement strand
ATAACAAAAGTATTCGAAATAAACAAGTTAAATGAATAAATCATAATGCTGAAGAGTAATATTGAGTATTTAAAAGGTATAGTTTATATTGCTTATAAAAGGAAGTGTAAGGCAGTTTTTTAACTTCTGTTGGAATAATTTCCCAAAGTGTTGATGTAACAAAAGAGAAAGTAGCGGACCCATAGTTATTATTTACTTTTGGCCTATGAAAATTCAAATTCGCAGCAAATCTTGCAAATCTGGCTTCGTGATTTTGAGTAACTTTGGCTCGATTACCCGGAACTTGGGGGATTTTTTTCAGCCCCGAGGACTCTAAACTAACTCCTAATGGCCTTAGTTATCAGTGAAATGGAAACAGGCAAAAGAAGCGCACGCTCGGTGTCCAGCTTCTAGCCCGAAATATAGCCCCACTTCATTTTAAGAGATAAATAGTGGCCGAGACCTTCTTACGCGTATTCTGATTTTGAGCAGCTTTGGCTCGATTTGTCGCAACTTGGGGGATATTTTCCAGTCCCCGAAACTTTAAGCTGACTCCTGATGACCTTTGTTTTTAGTGAAAAGGACACAGGCATAAGGAGCGCACGCTCAGTGTCAAGCTTCTAGATCGAAATATAGCCCACTTAATTTTAGGACTGAAAGACTGGCGGAGACCGCCTTACGCGCATCGTGATTTTTAGAAACTTTGGCTTGATTTGCAGGAACTTGCGGGATATTATTTAGTCCCGGGGACTCTAAACTAACTCCTGATGGCCTTAGTTTTTAGTGAAATGGACAGAGGCAAAAGAAGCGCACGCTGGGATTCGAGCTTTTAGTTCGAAATATAGCCCTACTTCATTTTAAGACTGAAAGAGTAGCCGAGACCGCTTTACGCGCATTGTGATTTTGAGCAGCTTGAGCTGCATTTACCGGAACTTGGGAGATATTTTCCATTTGCGGGGTCTCTAAACTAACTCCTGGTGGCCTTAGTTTTAAGTTAAAAGGAGACAGGCAAAAGGAGCGCACGCTCGGTGTCGAGCTCCTAGGCCGAAATATAGCCCCTTTTCATTTTAAGACTGAAAGAGTGGCCGAGACCGCCTGTCGCGCATTGTGATTTTGAGAAGCTTTGGCTCAATTTCTCGGAACTTGCGGGATATTTTCCAGTCCCGGGGACTCTAAACTAACTCCTGACGGTTTAGTTTTTACTGAAATGGACACAGGCAACAGGAGTGCACGCTCGGTGTCGACCTTCTAGGCCGAAATATAGCCCCACTTTATTTTAACACTGATGAGTAGCAAAGACCGCCTTACGCGCATCGTGATTTTGAACAAATTTGGCTCAATTTGCCGGATCTTGGGGGATATTTTCAACTCCCGGGGACTCTAAACTAACTCCTGATGGCCTTAGTTCTCAGTAAAATGGACACAGGCAAAAGGAGCGCATTCTCGGTGTCAAGCTTTTAGGCCGAAATATAGCCCCACTTTATTGTAAGACTGAAAGAGTGGCTGAGCCCGCCTTAAGCGAATCGTGATTTTGAGCAACTTTGGCTGGCTTTGGCGGAAGTTGGGGACATTTTCTAGTTCCATGGACTCAAAACTAACTCCTGATGGCCTTAGTTTCCAGTTAATTTGGCACAGGTTAAAGAAGCGCACGCTCGGTGTCGAGCTTCTAGGCCGAAATATAGCCCCACTTCATTTTAAGACTGAAAGAGTAGCCGAGACCGCTTTACGCGCATCCTGATTTGGAGAAACTTTTCCTCGATTTCTCAGAACGTGGGGGATATTTTTAAGTCTGAGGGACTCTAAACTAACTCCTTATGGCCTTAGTTTTCAGTGAAATGGACACAGGCAAAAGGAGCGCACGCTTGGTGTCAAGCTTCTAGGCCGAAATATATCCCCACTTCACTTTAAGACTAAGAGTGTAGCAAAGACCGCCTTACCCGCATCGTTATTTTCACCAACTTCGGCTCGATTTCCCGGAACTTAAAGGATATTTTCCAGTCCCGGGGACTCTAAACTAACTCCTGACGGCCTTGGTTTGCAGTGAAATCCACAAAGCAAAACTTTTTAACGCTCACTTTCGAGCTTCTAGGCCGAAATACAGCCCCACTTCACTTTAACATTGATAGAATAGCCAAGACCGCCTTGCGCGCATCGTGATTTTGACCAACTTCGGTTCAATTTCCGGGAACTTGGGCGATTTTTTTAAGACCTGGAGACTCTAAAGTAACTCCTGATGGCCTTGGTTTGCAGTAAATTGGACAAAGCAAGACTTTTTCAACGCTCACTTTCGAGCTTCTGGGCCGATATATAGCCCCACTTCACTTAGACACTTATAGACTAGCCGAGACCGCCTTGCGTGCATAGTGATCCTAACCAACTTCGGCTCGATTTCACGGAACTGTGGGGATATTTTCCAGTCCCAGGAACTCTAAACTAACTGCTGATGGCCTTGGTTTTCAGTGAAATGGACACAGGAAAACTTTTTGAACGGTCTCTTTAGAGCTTCTTGGCCGAAATATAACCCCACTTCACTTTAAGACTGATAGAGTAGGCGAGACCGCCTTGCGTGTATCGTGAATTCGACCAACTTCAAATCGATTTCCCAGAACTACGGGGATATTTTCCAGTTCCGGGGACAATAAACCAACTCCTGATGGCCTTGGTTTGCAGTGAAATGGAAAGAGCAAAACTTTTTGAACACTCGATTTGGAGCTTCTGGGCCGAAATATAGCCCCACTTTACTTTAAGACTCATAAAATAGCTAAGATCGCCTCGCGCGCATAGTGATTTTGGCAAACTTCGACTCGATGTTCCTGAACTTGGGGGATATTTTCAAGTCCCTGGGATTTTAAACTAACTCCTGATGGCCTTGGTTTGCAGTGAAATGGACACAACAAAACTTTTAGAAAGCTCACGTTCGAGCTTCTGCCCTGGAATATAGCCCCACTTCCCTTAAAAACTCATAGAGTAGCCGAGATCGCCTTGGGCGCATCGTGATTTTAACCAACTTCGGCGCGATTTCCCGGAACTTGGGGACTCTAAACTAACTCCTGATGGCCTTAGTTTTTAGTGAAATGGACAAAGGAAAAAGAAGCGCACGCTTGGTGTCGAGCTTCTAGGCCGATATAGGGCCCCACTTCATTTAAAGAGTGAAAGAGTGGCCGAGCCCACCCTACGCGAATCGTAATTTTGAGCAATTTAGGCTCGATTTCCCGGAACTTGGGGGATATTTTTCAGTCTCCGGAACTCTAAACTAACCCCTGATCGCCTTAATTTTTAGTGAAATGGATAGAGGCAAAAGGAGCGCACGCTAGGTGTTGAGCTTCTAGGCCGAAATATAGCCCAGCTTCATTTTGAGACTGCAAGAGTAACCGAGACCGCGCTACGCGCGTTGTGATTTAAAGCAACTTTAGCTCGATTTGCCGGAATTAGGGAATATTTTCCAGTCCCGGGGACTCTAAACTAACTCCTAGTGGTTTTAGTTTTTAGTAAGCTAGGCACAGGCAAAATGAGGGCACGTTCGGTGTCGGACTTCTAGGCCGAAATATAGCTTTACTTTATTTTAAGGCAGAAAGAGTGTCCGAGATCGCCTTACGCGCTTCGTCATTTTGAGCAACTTTCGCTCGATTTGCTTCAACTTGGGGGATATTTTCCAATCGCAGGGACTCTAAACTAACTGAGGATGGGCTTAGTTTTCTGTGAAATGGACACACGCAAAAGGAGCGCACGCTCGGTGTCGAGCTTGTAGGCCGAAATATAGCCCCACTTCATTTAAAGACTGAAAGAGTGGCCGACACCGCCTTACGCGCATCATGATTTAGAGCAACTTTGGCTTAATTTGCCGGAACTTAAGGGATATTTTCCGGTCTCAGGGACACTAAACTAACTTCTGATGGCCTTCCTTTTCAGTGAAATGGACACAGGCAAAAGGAGCGCACGCTGGTGTCGAGCATCTTGGCCGAAATATAGCCACACTTCATTTTAAGACTGAGAGAGTAGCCGAGACCAAATTATGCGCATCGTGATTTTGAGACTCTGGCTCGATTTGCTGAAGCTTGGGGGATATTTTCCAGTTCCGGGAACTCTAAACTAACTCTTGATAACCTTAGTTTTCAGTGAAATGGACACAGGCAAAAGGAGCGCACGCTTGTTCTCGAGCTTCTAGGCCGATATAAAGCCCTACTTAATTTTTCGAATGAAACAGTGGCCAAGATGCCTTACGCGCATCGCAATTTTAAGCAAGTTTGGCTCGATTGCCAAAACTTGGGGGATATTTTCAAGTCCCGCGGACTCTACACTAATTTCTAATGGCCTTAGTTTTCAGTGAAATGGACAGAAGAAAAAGGACCCACGCTCGGTGTCGAGCTTCTAGGCAGAAATATAGCCCCACTTCATTTTAAGACTGAAAAAGTGGCCTAGACCGCCTTACGCGCATCGTGATTTTGAGCAACTTTGGCCCGATTTGCCGCGACTTGGGGGATATTTTCCAGTCCCGGAGACTCTAAATTAACTCCTGATGGCCTTAATTTTCAGTAGACTGGACACAGGCAGAAGGAGCGCACACTCGATGTCAAGCTTCTAGGCCGAAATAAAGCCCTACTTCATTTTAAGACTGAAAAAGTGGCCGAGACCACGTCACGCGCATCGTGATTTTGAGCAACTTTGGCTCGATTTGCCGGAACTTGGGGGATCTTTTTGGTCCAGGCGACTTTAAACTAACTCCTGATGGCCTTAGTTTTTAGTGGAATGGACAAAGGCAAAAGGACCGCAGGCTCGGTGTCGAGCTTTATGGCCGAAATATAGCCCCACTTCATTTTAAGACTGAGAGAGTAGCCGAGACCGCCTTACGCGCATCGTGAGTTTGAGCAACTTTGGCTCGATTTTCCGGATCTTAGGGGATATTTTCGAGTCTTACGGACTCTAAAATAACTCCTGATGGCCTTAGTTTTTAGGGAAATGGACACAGGCAAAAGGGCCGCACGCTCGGTGTCGAGCTTCTAGGCCGCAATATAGCTCCACCTTATTTTAAGACTAAAAGAGTAGCCGAGACTTCTTTACGAGCATCGTGATTTTGAGCAACTTTGGCTCGATTTCCCGGATCGTGGGGGATATTTTCCAGTCCCGGTGACTCTAAAATAATTCCTGATGGCCCTGGTTTGCACAGTAATGTACACAGGTAAAACGATCGCACGCTCCGTTTGGAGCTTCTAAACCGAAATATAGCTCCACTTGTTTCTAAGACTAAAACAGTAGCCTAGATCGCCTTGCGCGCATCGTAATTTTGACCTACTTTAACTCGACTTCCCGGAACTTGGGGGATATTTTCCACTCCAGGGGACTTTAAGCTAACTCCTGATGGCCTTGGTTTGCAGACAAATGGACACAGGTAAAGCGATCGGACGCTCGGTTTCGAGCTTCTAGGCCGAAATATACCCCCACTTCATTTTAAGACTGAAAGAGTAGCTTAGACCGCCTTACGCGCGTCGTGATATGGAGCAACTTTGCTGGTTTACCGGAACTTGGGAGATAATTTCCAGTCCCGGGGACTCTAAACTAACTCCTGATCACCTCAGTTTTCAGTGAATTGGACACAGGTAAAACGAGCGGACGCTCGGTTTCGAGCTCCTACGCCAAAATATAGCCCCGCTTCATTTTAAGACTGAAAGAGTAGCCAACCCCACTTTACGCGCATCGTGATTTTGACGAACTTTGGCTCTATCTCCCGGAACTTAAAGCATATGTACTAGTCCAGGGGACTCTTAACTAGCTCCTGATGGCCTTAGTTTTTAGTGAAATGGACACAGGTAAAACGATGGCACACGCGGTTTCGAGCTTTTAGGCCGAAATATAGTCCCACTTTATTTTATAACTAAAAGAGTAGCCGAGACCGCCTTACGCGCTTCGTGATTTTGATCGACTTTGGCTCGACTTCCCGAAACTTGTGGGATATTTTCCAGTCTCGGGGATTCTAAGTTAACTCCTGATGGCCTCATTTTTTAGTGAAATCGACACAGGTAACACGATTGCACGCTCGGTCTCGAGCTTCTAGACCGAAATATAGCCCCACTTTATTTTAAGACTGAAAGAATAGCCGCGACCATCTTACGCACATCGCGATTTTAGCGACTTTGGCTCCACTACAAGGTGGTCGGGGGATATTTTCCAGTCCCGGGGACTCTAAACTAACTCCTGATGGCCTTAGTTTTCAGTGAAATGCACACAGATAAAACAATTGCACGCTCGGTCTCGAGCTTCTAGACCGAAATATAACCCCACTTCATTTTAAGACTCTTAGAGTAGCGGATACCGCCTTACGCGCATTATGATTTTGAGCGACTTTGGTTCGATTTCTTGGAACTTGGGCGATATTTTCCAGTCCCGGGGATTCTAAACTATCTCCTTTTGGCCTTAGTTTTTAGTGAAATGGACACAGGTAAAACGATCACACGCTCGGTTTCGATTTTCTAGGCCGAAATTTAGCCAAACTTCATTTTAAGACTAAACAAGTAGGCGAGACCGCCTTACGCGCATTGCGATTTTGAGCACCTTTGGCTTGATTTTCCGGAACTTGGGGGATATTTTCCAGTCCCGGGGAATCTAAACTAACTACTAATGGCCTTAGTTTTCAGTGATATGGACACAGGTAAAAGGATCGCAACTTTGGCTCAATTTCCCGGAACTTGGGAGATATTATCTAGTCCTGGGGACTCGAAACTAACTCCTGATAGGTTTAGTTTTCTGTGAAATGGACATAGGTAAAACGATCGCACGCTCGGTGTCGAGCTTGTAGGCCGGAATGTAGCCCCACTTTATTGTAAGAGTGAAAGAGTAGCCGAGACCGCCTTACACGCATCGTGATTTTGAGCGACTTTGACTTAATTTCTCGGAACTTGGGGGATATTTTCCAATCCCAGGGACTCTACACTAACTCCTGATGGCCTTAGTTATGCAGAGAAATAAACACAGGTAAAACGATCGTAGGATCGCTTTCCACCTTTTAGCCAAAAATATAGCCCCACTTCATTTTGAGACTAAAAGAGTTGCTAATACCACCTTACGCGCATCGTGATTTTGACCAACTTTGGCTCGATTTCCAGGAACTTGGGGGATATTTTCTTGTCCCGGGCACTCTAAACTTTCTCCTTATGGCCTTAGTTTTCTGTAAAATGGACACAGGTAAAATGATCGCACGGTCGGTTTCGAGCTTCTAGGCCGAAATATAGCCCCACTTTAGCCGAGTAGCCGAGTAGCCGAGACCGCCTTACGCGCATCCTGATTTTGACAACCTTTGGCTCGATTTCCCGGAACTTAGGAAATATTCTACAGTTCCGGGGAATCTAAACTAACTCCTGATGCCCTTGGTTATGAAGAGAAATGGACACAGGTGAAACTATCGCACGCTTGGTTCCGAGCTTCTAGCCGAAAATATAGCACTACTTCCATTTAAGACTGAAAGATTTGCTAACACCATCTTACGCGCATCTTGATTTTTACCAACTTGGCTCGATTTCTTAGAACTTGGGAAATATTTTCCATTTTCAGGGACTCTAAACTAACTCCTCATGGCCTTAGTTTTCAGTGAAATGGACACAGGTAAAGCGATCAAACGTTAGGTTTCGGGCTTCTAGGCCAAAATATAGTCCCACTTTATTTTAAGACTAAAAGAGTAGTTGAGACCGCCTTACGCGCATCGTGATTTTGACCAACTTTGGGTCGATTTCCCGGAAATTAGAAAATATTTTCCAGTCCGAGGGACTCTAAACTAACTCCTGATGGCCTTAGTTTTCAGTGAAATGGACACAGGTAAAACGATCAAACGTTAGGTTTCGGGCTTCTAGTCCAAAATATAGCCCCACTTTATTTTAAGACTAAAAGAGTAGCCGAGACCGCGTTACGGGGAGGGTGATTTTGACCAATTTTAGGCCGATTTCCATTAACTTGGGATACATTTTCCAGTCCCAGGGACTCTAAACTAACTACTGATGGCCTTGAATTTTGGCGAAACGGACAGAGGTAAAACGACCGCACGCTCGGTTTTGAGCTTCTAGGCTGAGATGTAGCTTCACTTCTTTTTAATACTAAAAAAGTAGTTGAGACCGCGTTACGCGGAAGGTGATTTTGACCAACTTTGGGTCGATTTCCAGTATCTTGCGTTATATTTTCCAGTCCCAGGGAGTGTAAACTAACTCGTGATGGCCTTGGTTTTTGGTGAAATAGACAGAGGAAAAACAACTAAACGCTCGGTTTCAAGCTTTTAGGCCGAAATATAGCCCCACTTTATTTTAAGACTGTAAAAGTAGCCCAGACCGCCTTACGCGCAATGTGATAGTGACCAATTTCGGGTCGATTTCCACCAAATTGGGGGATATTTTTCAGTCCCGGGGACTGTAAACTAAGTGGTGATGCCCTTTGTTTTTTGGTGAAAAGGACAGAGGAAAAAAAATTAAACGCTTGGTTTCGATTTTCTAGGCCAAAATATCGCCTCACTTTATTTTTAGACTCAAAAGGTAGCCCAGAGCGTTTTAAGCGCAGCGTCATATCGACCAACTTTAGGTCGACTTCCAGGAACTTGGGGGATATTTTCCAGTCCCGGTATTCTAAACTAACTTATGATGGCCTTAGTTTCCTGTGAAATAAACATTTTATTAACTGTGCCGCATTTTTTCAACTGCGAAGCATTTTTCTAAGTGTGGCGCATTTTCTCAAGTTTGCGCATTTTATCAACTGTGCCGCATTTTTTTAAGTGTAGCACATTTTCCCAAGTGTTACCCAATTTTCCAAGTTTGGCACATTTTTGCAAGTGTGGCGCATTTTTCTAAGTGTGGCCTACTTTTCCAATTGTGATGCATTTTTCTAAGTGGGGCACATTTTTCTAAGTGTGGCGCATTTTTCCAAGGTTTTTCTATTTTACCAACTGTGCCGCATTGTGTCAAGTGTGGCACATTTTTTTAAGTGTTGCGCGTTTTTTTAAAGTGTTATGCATCTTGCTAAACGTTGAGCATTTTTCCAAGTGTCGCGCATTTTACCAACATTTTTTACAAGTGTGGCACCTTTTTGCAGGTGTGGCGCGTTTTATCCATGTGTGGCACATTTTTGTAAATGTGGCGCAATTTCCGAGGCTGCTACATTTCACCAACTCTGCCGCATTTTTTCAAGTGTTGCCCAGTTTTTTAAGTGTGGCATATTTGTGCAAATGTGGCGCGTTTTTCTAAGTGTGGCGCAGTTTTCCAAGTAGGGCGCATTTTTCTAAGGCTACTTCATTTTACCAACTGTACCGCATTTTTTTTTAATTGGGGGCACTTTTCTGAGTGTGGCCCATTTTTCCATGTTTGGCGCATTTTTTAAGTGTGGTGCATTTTGCCAAACGTTAAGCATTTTTCCAAGTGTGGCGCATTTTACCAACTCTGCCGCCTTTTTAGCAAGTGTTGCGAATTTTTTCAAGTCTAACGCATTTTTTTTAAGTGTGCCGCATATTTTTTACAAGTGTGGCGCATATTTCTAAGTGTGGCGAACTTTTCCGTGTGTGGTACATGTTTCCAACTGTGGCACATTTTTTTTAAGTGTGGCGCATATTTCCAAGTTTGGCGCGTTTTTTCAAGTGTGGCGCCTTTTTTTCCAAGTGTGCGCATTTTTCTAAGTGTAGCGAAGCTTTCCTAGTGTGGCGCATTTTTCCAACTATGGCACATTTTTTTAAGTGTGGCGCATTTTTTTTAAGTGTGGCGCATTTTTCTAAGTATGGCGAAGTTTTCCTAGTTTGGCGCAGTTTTGTAAGTGTGCACATTTTTCAAGTGTGGCACATTTTTCAAGTGTGGCGCATTTTTTGTAAGTGTGGCTTATCTTTGTAAGTCTGGCGAAGTTTTCCTAGTGTGGCGCATTTTCCCAACTGTCGCACATTTTTCTAAGTCTGGCCCATTTGTTCAAGGTTGCCGCATTTTACTAACTGTGCCGCAGTTTTTCATGTGTTGCCCAGTTTTCCAAGTGTGACACAATTTTGCAAGTGGGGCGCATTTTTCTAAGTGTGGCGCAGTTTTTCAAGTGTGGCGCGTTTTCCCAAGTAAGGCGCATTTTGCCAAGAGTGGCGCATTGTTCCAAGGTTAACGCTTTTTACCAAGCATGCCGCATTTTTTCAAGTGTAGCACATTTTTCCAAGTGTTACCCAATTTTTTAAGTTTGACACATTTTTGCAACTGTGGCACATTTTTCAAGGTGCGGCGCATTTTTGCAAGTCTGGCGCATTTTTGCAAGTGTGGTGTATTTTGCCAAACGTGGCGCGTTTTTCTAAGTGTAGCGAATTTTGCCAATTTTTCCAAGGTTGCTCATATTAACAACTGTGCCGTATTTAGGGAAGTCTAGCACATTTTTCAAATTGTTACTCAGTTTTCCAAGTTTGGCGCATTTTTCTAAATGTGGCGCATTTTTCCAAGATTGCTTCATTTTACCAACTGTGCCGCATTTTTTCAAGTGTGGCACATTTTTCTAAGTGTTTCCCATTTTTCAAAGTGTGGCACATTTTTGCAATTATGGCGCATTTTTCTCAAGTTTGGCGCAGTTTTCTAAGTGTGGCACGTTTTTCCTAGTGTGGCGCATTTTTCCAAGTGTGCCACATTTTTCGAAGTGTGGCGTAGTTTTCCAAGTGTAATGCATTTTTCCAAGTGGGGCACATTTTTCTAAGTGTGGCGCATTTTTCCAAGGTTGCTCCATTTTACAAACTGTGCCGCATTTTTTTAAGTGTGGCACATTTTTCTAAGTGTCGCCCATTTTTTTAAGTGTGGCACATTTTCTAAATTGTGGCGCATTTTTGTAAGTGTGGCGCAGTTTTGCAAGTGTAGCGCATTTTCCCAAGTTTGGCGCATTTTTCCAACTGTGCCGCACTTTTTCAAGTGTTGCCCAGTTTTCCAAGTGTGGCACATTTTTTGCAAGTGTGGCCCAGTTTTCCAAGTGTGGCCTATTTTTCCAACCGTGGCGCATTTTTCAAGTGTTCCCCAGTTTTCCAAGTGTGGTACAGTTTTTCAAGTGTGACACATTTTTCTAAGTGGCGCAGTTTTCCAAGCGTGGTGTATTTTTCCAATTTGGCGCATTTTTCAAGTGTGGCACATTTTTCCATTTGTGGCGCATTTTGCTAAATGTGGCGCATCTTTACGAGGTTGCCTCATTTTACCAACCGTGCGGTATTTTTCCAAGTGTTAGACATTTTTTCAAGTCTTGCGCATTTTTTTAAGCGTGGCGCATTTTTCCAGGTGTGGTGCATTTTTCCAACTTTTGCGCAATTTTCCAAGTGTGGGGCATTTTTCCAAGTGTGATGCATTTTGCCAAACGTGGAGCATTATTCCAAGTGTGGCGCATTTTACCAACTCTGCCGCCTTTTTTTGCAAGTGTTGCGCATTTTTTTCGATTGGTAAATTCGTTGGGCAGTAAAAGTATCAATACTTGAACGGATGCGCCGTAAGAGGTTTACTCTTCCTGCTGCCTTCTTGTAAATTTTTTGAAAATGAGATTCAAAATTAAGTGTCGGGTCCAGATGCACGCCGAGGTACTTATAACGTGTAGTGGTGTTGATGGGAAAACCGTTGACTGAGAGCTTGACTTGACAGCCTTGAAAGAGATTCAACCGCTCACCGGTACCAAACAGCATCACCTCATATTTTCCTTTCTTTAGATTAAAAATAGGTTCATTATCACGAAACCAGTTAGAGAGATTATCTAAGTCCTGTGAAAGGCTGCTTTGTATCGCATCGATATCACTTAAGGATGTAAAAATCACCGTATCGTCAGCGTAAGTGATAATCTTACAATGACGAAGCGGACCATGCACATCATTAAAGAAGATGAGAAAAAGGAGGGGCCCAAGAATAAAACCTTGAGGAACTCCAGTGTTAACTGGATTTGGTTCAGAAAGCACACCGTGAAATTGAACGATCTGCTTGGGATGGAATAAATAATCAGTAAACCACTCAAGTTCCATATCATATACGCCATAACGGGACAGTTTACTCAATAAAACGAAATGACTGATGGTATCGAATGCCTTTGATAAGTCAATAAAAACTGCTCCTGTCGCCTTTCCACTGTCGGCCTCCTTTCGGATGAGATCAGTGAAGTAAGTAACAGCTATTTCCGTTGCGCGGTTCGGACGGAAACCAAATTGGTACTCAAAACTACCAAAAGTCAGACTGGATTTTGCGCGCCGAAGCTTTTATTTTTTAGGTGCCTCGATTTTTAATTTATTCTCTTTACGTTTAAGAAACATTAATTCTAGAGTTTTATTTAGCAAAGCCTTAGACGATTATTACTTGTAATTTCTATTGTATTTTTAACGGTTTTTAATATGTATCTTATCTTATATATCTTAATAATTCTTGTTTATTAGTTTTTAATTCTTAGCAGGACCCCGTTGATAACAGTACTTTGTACTGAAGGGTTATACTGAAGAAATATTCGATTACTATTATTATTAAGTCTAACGCATTTTTTTCAAGTGTGCCGCGTATTTTTTACATGTGTGGCGCATATTTCTAAGTGTGGCGAACTTTTCCGTGTGTGACGCATGTTTCCAACTGTGGCATATTTTTTTAAAGTGTGGCGCATTTTTCCAAGTTTGGCTCATTTTTTTCAAGTGTGGCGCATTTTTTTCCAAGTGTGGCGCATTTTTCCAAGTTTGGTGCATTTTTCCAAACACAGCGCAAAAACAATGGCACGGTCGGTTTCAAGCAACAAGCCCCAAAATATAGCCCTACTTTATTTTCAGACTTAAAAATTGGTCCAGACCGCTTTACGCGCAGCGTGATTTTGACCAACCTTAGGTCATTTTCCAGCAACTTAAGGGATATTTTCCAGTCCCGGGGTCATTAAACTAACTCCTAATGGCCTTGGTTTAAAGAGAAATAAACACAGGTAAAACGATCGTACGCTCGATTTCGAGCTTTTAGGCCGAAATATAGCCCCACTTGATTTTAAGACTAACAGAGTAGCCAAGACTACCTTACGGGCATCGTGATTTTGACCAACTTTGGCTCGATTTTCCGGAACTTACGGGATATTTTGCAAACCCAGGTACTCTAAACTAACTCGTGATGGCCTTGGTTTTCAGTGAAATGGACAGAGGAAAAATATTTAAACGCTCGGTTTCAAGCTTCTAGCCGAAATATAGCCCCAGTTTATTTTAAGACTGATAGAGTAGTTGAGACCGCCTTACGCGCATTGTGATTTTGACCAGTTTTGGCTTAATTTGCCGAAATATAGGGGATATCTTCCAGTCCCAGCGACTCTAAACTATTTCCTGATGGCCTTGGTTTTATGTGAAATGGACAGAGGAAAAATGTTTGAACCCTCGGTTTCGAGATTTTAGGCCGAAATATAGCCCCACTCCATTTTAACACTGATAGAGTAGCCGAGACCGCCTTACGCGCATTGTGATCTCGACCAACTTTGGCTTGATTTTCCGGAAGTTGTAGGATATTATTCAGTCCCAGGCACTCCAAACTAATTCGTGATGGCCTTGGTTTTCAGTGAAATGGACGGAGAAAAAACTATTTGAACGCTCAGTTTCAAGCTTGTAGCCTGAAATATGGCCCCACTTCATTTAAAGACTGATAGAGTAGCCGAGACCGCCTTACGCGCATAGTGATTTTGACCACCTTTGGCTTGATTTGCTGGAACTTGGGGAATATTTTCGGGTGCCAGCGACTCTAAACTAACTCGTGATGGCCTTGGTTTTCAGTGAAATGGACAGAGGAAAAATATTTAAACGCTGGGTTTCGAGCTTCTAAGCCGAAATATAGCCCCACCTCATTTTAATACTGATAGAGTAGACGAGAAGGCCTTACGCAACTCGTGATTTGGAGCATCGTTTGCTCGATTTGCCGGAAGCTAAGGGATATTTTCCAGTCCGAGGGACTCTAAACTAACTCGTGATGCCCTTGGTTTTTAGTCAAATGGTCAGAGGAAAAATATTCGAAAGCTGAGTTTTGAGCTTCTAGCCCGAAATATAGCCCCACTTCATTTCAAGACTTACAAAGTAGCCAGGACTGCTTTACGCACAGCGACATTTTGACCAACTCTGGTTCGATTTCCAGGAACTTAGCGGATATTTTCCACTCCCGAGGACTCTAAACTAACTTGTGATGGCCTTGGTTTTCAGTGAAATAGGGTTAGGAAAAATATTTAAAGGCTGAGTTTCAAGTTTCTAGGCCGAAATATAGCCCCACTTCATTTCAAGGCTGAAAGAGTAACCAGGACCGTCTTACGCGCAGCGTAATTTTAAACAACTCTGGATCGATTTTAAGGAACTTGGCGGATATTTTCTACTCCCGGGGACTCTAAACTAACTGGTGATGGCCTTGGTTTTCAGTGAAATGAGCAGAGGAAAAATATTTCAAGGCTGAGTTTTCAGCTTCTAGGCCGAAATATAGGCGCACTTCATATTAAGACTGAAAAGTAGGCAGGACCGCCTTACGCGCAACGTAATTTTGACCAACTTTGAGTCGATTTCCAGGAGCTTGGTGGATATTTTACAGTCCCGGGGACTCTAAACTAACTCGTGGTGGCGTTGGTTTTCAGTAAAATGGGCAGAAGAAAATATTTGAACGGTGGATTCTGAGCTTCTAGGTCGAAATATAGCGCCACTTCATTTTAAGATTGAAAAAGTAGCTAAGACAGCCTTACGCGCAGCGCAATTTTGTGTCCATTTCTAAGAAAACCAAGGCCATGAGCAGTTAGTTTAGAGTCCCCGGGACTGGAAAATAATTTCGGCGTAAAAACTTGAGACCTAGCGTGGGATCGTTTTACATGTGTCGATTTCTCTGCAAACCAAGTTCATCAAGAGTTAGTTAAAGGTCCCCGGGACTGGAAAATATTTTCCCAGTTCGGAAAAATCGAGCCAAATTTGGGAAAGACGAAGATGCGCGTAAGGCGGTCTCGGCTACCCTTTTAGTCTTGTAAGAAAGTTGGGCTATATTTTGGCCTAGAAGCTCAAAACCGAGTGTGTGATCGTTTTGCCTATCCCCATTTCTCTTCAAACCAAGGCAATCGGGAGTTAGTTTAGAGTCCCCGAGAGTAGAAAATATCCCCCAAGTTCCGGCAAATCGAGCTAAAGCTGGTCAAGATCACTCTGCGCGTAAGGCGGTCTAGGCTACTCTTTCACTCTTAAAATAAAGTGTGGCTATATTTCGGCCTAAAAGCTCGAACCCAGCTGTGCGATCGTTTTACGTTTGTCCATT
>Ga0126339_10001724_pt1:2500-15196 | contig 15196 bp, 11 predicted proteins | sample OrbTmetagenome_2_FD_92532 | JGI IMG/M metagenome (GOLD analysis project Ga0126339, IMG submission 92532) | Coral microbial communities from Petempiche,Puerto Morelos, Mexico - Orbicella T R C metagenome | ecosystem: Host-associated > Invertebrates > Cnidaria > Coral | place... | reverse complement strand
GTGTGCAACAAAAGCCTACGCTTTGTGAGATAAGTGTGACCTTACGTGGTACGAACCCCGCTTGTTTTAACAGCATTTAATAATACACCAATAATTGAGAGTCCACCAACATATTTCATCTCTAGATTACTTAATCCACGAGTTTGGCCATAGGTCTCCTTTGATTTAATTTTTCGCTCGCACAATTGAACCCTTGCAAGTTCTTGTTTCCTTCCGTGGTGCTGTGCCTTGTCGTGGCAGGGAGGCTTGTGTGCCCTTATGATCCTCAGAACTGTATCGGCGGGAGCCTTGTGCTCCTGGTAGGTCTAACCATGCCGGGTAGGTCTGTAGGTGAGGAGTCAGACAAAACAGCATCCTGGCCCTCCAGGTTGGGGGTTGGGCGTGGGGTCAGCAACCCTACCTCATAAAAAATTGCACTGCTACAGAAACGCTAAGACGCATACCAAGATACACTACGGCCTGGGGAGTTGACGGACCTCTAGCAAAAAGGCCAATGACGCCCGGCAGCGAAAGCCAGGTCCACCTGGAAGCTGCCAGGCCGACGACCATCATCTCCCCCAGACACGAGGAGAAATGGCTACACGTGGGGAGAACTGCAACGACTGGCTCACGACCGTGATGACTGGAGGGTGCTTATTGGTGGCCTTTGCCCTAGACGGGTCTACAGGCAGTGATGATGATGATGATGAAGTTCTTGTTTACCCGTATTGTTTTTCCTCGCATTAAGTAATCGCTTCCGGCGCTACACAGGGTAATTGCTCTATTTTGACTCTAAATGTTAGAGTGCTTAGCTAATAGGAGCCAGCTAAAAAAGAAAAAGTATCTTTAGTTATCTGAAAGACCAAAATTGCCAGTTTTATTTCCTGCAAGAGATCTATTCCGAGCCAAATGATGGAAAGATCTGGAGAAGCGAGTGGGGTGGTGACATTTTCTTTTCGCATTGATCAACTCATGGTAAATGCGTCTGTATTCTCATTAACCCTTCTCTTAGCTTATCATCATCAATAGAAAATTTCAGTAGAGATCGAGATGGCAGGATCATTTCTATTAATTTAGTTTTCAAATCAGCTAATCTTTCTTTATGCAACGTCTATGCCCCGAACGACTCACAACAACAACAAATGTTTTTGCATAAGTTAAACGAGCATTTAAGGTCCAAAACAGATACAAGCAATCTCATTATAGGAGATTGGAATGTCACTTTACAATCACTTGATAAAAGAGGTGGCGTCCCATGGAAATAATCTACACAACGAAACAAACTTATTTCAATGATGGAAGAACTAGAGATAATTTATATCTTCCGAAAACAATACCCGCCAAAAGTTGAGCTTCTCAAATGAATCCAAAGCACTGAAAGTTTGCTCAAGAATAAATTTCTTTCTTGTTGCTCGTTCCTTCTCCAACTGCGTTGTTAACATAAATACAAAGGCCTCCAATGCACCTGACCACAAAGCAATAAAACTTTCTTTACAACTTTCGGAAGAGAGGCGGGGTCCAGGCCTATGGAAGTTCAACAACTCCCTTGTTGATGATGTGGAATATGTAAATCACATGAAAGAAAATTATCCCATTATAGGTGAAAAATACCGAGACCTGATGATCACAGACTAAAGTGGGAGCTTATTAAAATGGAAATAAGGGGCCTTACAATCGCCTACTCAAAAAACAAAGCCATAACACAACGCAAACGGGAATCGGATTTGCAAACCCACCTATGGGAACTAGAAAAAAAGATTTTTGACAGCACCAACGCTGAATTTATCAACGATGCACCATACGAAAAGGAAATTCTAAAACAACAACTCATTGTATTCAACGAGGAAAAAGCGAAAAGCTTAATGCTACGTTCCAAAACCAGATGGACAGAAAAGGGTCAGAAACCTACGGAATATTTCTTTAATCTAGAAAAGAGAAATTACAACAGAACAAAATAGTAGAATTAAAACTCTCGAACGGAAAACATCTACACAAAGCCGACGAAACAATGAAAGAAATCGCAAACTTTTATAGAGATCTCTACACTTCTACTGGGGATATTGAAGACGATCGGTTCGAACATTGTGTCCACAACTTGGAAATACCAAAGCTGCAGGACTTAGAAAAAGAGGAGCTAGAAGATGAAATTACTCTGGAGGAATGTAAAGAAGTTTTAGAAACCTTTTCCAGCGGAAAATCGCCCGGTGATGACGGTTTTACCTGAGAGTTCTACAATTGTTTTTTCGACTTATTGAGTGAGGATATAATCAATTGCTATAATGCGGCTTATTGAGAAGGAGAAATGTCAATATCTCGACGCAGAGGTACTATCACTCTTGTACCGAGTTTAATAAGCCTGGCAAATTGGCGGCCGATTACTCTACTAAACTTGGAATACAAAATCGCGTCGAAAGTAATAGCCAAAAGTTTAGAAAGGGAACTAGAACGTCTTATCAATCGGGACCAAACTGGATTCGTAACGGGAAGATGTATCGGCCAAAATATCAGGTTTATTAACGAGATCCTAGAGCAAACTATAACACAAAACATCCCTGGGATTCTCCTCCAACTTGACTTTAAGAAAGCATTTAATACCATTGAATTCGAGTTTATTAAAAAGACACTTGCTCTCTTTAATTTTGGGGACAGTTTTCAAGAAGTGGATATCAACTCTTTAAACCAATTCGGAGAGCTTCGTTATGAATATATGAATAATGGCTTCTGTACTAGCCCGTTTTTTTGTTTGTTTGTTTGTTTGTTTGTTTGTTTTTCCTCGTTCAGTCACAAATCGCCGTCTGGTCTCTAAAGCGCATGCGTCACCTGTGCATGCGTACAGCAATCTCGTTCCCAGAGCCCACGTGTCTTTTGGTCAGCGCCAAGACACGGAGCTTTTGAATAATCAATTTCCAGACTCCAAGATTTTAGTAGTTCCGGTTTCACGGCGCATGCGTGTCTTAGTTTAAAACATGTCAATCTCGTTTTGAGAGCCCACGTGTCTTTTGGTTAGCGCTAGCAATCGTATCGAGTTCGTTACGTTCGTGTTCGCTACATGTTCGCTATACATGTACTCAATTTCCAGTTCGCTGCCTCAGTATTTAATTCGAGTTTGCTTTTATCGATAAACTAAAACTTTGCCGGCGAAACTAAACTGTATCAAAAACCAATCCAACCGTACCCACCATACTCGACGCTTCTGGAGGACGCTCCTTCAATACCGAATAAATGAGCGATCACCACTGAAACATATAAAACTGCTAAAATGTCTATGCTTAATCATTCCCTCGACGCTTCTGCGGCTAAATACTGAGCAATCTTCGAAAACGTGGGTTTGTTATGACTTGCAAGGGCTTGTGTAAAACTAAAAAGGATTGAAAAGAATCGAGTTGCAAACTTTATTTCATTAGGTTGTAGAAGTTTTAAGACAGTGTCGAATGTATGTATGCTGAAGGATGTCGCGCTTATAATTCTGACACATATTTACAGCGTTCGCAGGTTTCTTTTAGGAAAGCTTCAAATTACTCCAGTTTAAATTTTACGCATGTTCAAGATCAATAATCGTCTTATAACATCGTAAAAAGGTTCCTATATAAAGCGCACTTTGCTTGGCCGAAACAGCGTCCTTTATCAGAGCACGGATAAATAAAATAAATGAAATGAATAAATAAATAGATAAATAAGTAAGTAAGTAAGTAAGTAAATAAATAAATAAATAAATAAATGAATAAGAATTTGCAGTGGAATTTCCACGAAGTGGCTCTTCATCCACTGTTTCCAGATCGAATTAGAATTTTAGAAGTGTTGATTTTTTTGAACAGAAGTTTAATTTGAATTTTTTGCTTTCCAATTTTGACAAATTTGACGTGTGACTCATACAAACGTAATGGCAAAGAGCTCTTTGTCTCCGGTAAACATAGCTGCCTGGAGGCCATTGTTAACACCAGAACAACGGAAGTGTTTTGCTTGATTCCGAGAAAACAAGTAGCGAAATAAACAAATTTTCAACCCAGCGAATGCTTCGATAAAAGACATTATATTTAGTTACAAAGGCTGAAATTATACTTAAGAAGTAAAACAACAGAAAACACCACTTGAGCTATCTCTGTTTATGATGAGAAGCTTTATTTTTGTGAAACACTTACATGGAGTAGTAACGCTCGTTTGCTAAGCTAAAGCGATCTCTGGTCATCTCAGCGAAGTGAAACTCAACAATTACAACACTCACCCGACGAGTAACCAGTTAAAAGCTTGCTCTGATATTCTCTCCTGTACTCGGAGTAGAACCAGTGGGAGCAGTTTAGTCTTTCCAAATTTGTCGTTAGTTCGGAAAATCTTTCTGCAAGCCGAAAGCTTAAATAACTCTTCCTCCTTTCAAATACAACCCAGCGTTTCGCATTTTCATCCGCAAGCTTTGAGCTCTTTGTTTCGTAATTTCCATCGGAAAAGTACACGTCTTCTTAGGCTACAATGCTTCCGGATTCCTTTTAGATCATTATTTTCAAATCAAACTAAAAATCGAATTTTGAAGCGATCGTCCTTCTCTCGAAGGCCACTCGAAACCGAAAGTTTAACTTGGGCGTTGTCAGCTTTTGTCTCGTTAACCAATCAAATTATTTGAACAATTCTAACAAGCACAGTGGGATTAATTTCCATGCTTGATCGACCTCAGAGCAAAGACGTTTCACTCAACCTATTTTTAGTGCTTTATCAAACAATGTAAAATCAATCATAAAATCAGCGTAGATTTTTTGACCTTTGGATTTTTGTACTCCGTACATAATCAAAGATCAGCTTATTAATTTCATTAGCGAACGTGTCTGGTGCGGTATTCACCACGCTACAAACAAAAGTTAGTTTTGAAATTGCAATTGTCTTTACTACATTGATTTTTCCGTATACGGATACATCTCTTGAAGACCAAATGCTTAGTATTGTTCTTAAGGGGTCTAGTCGATCAAAAAATTCTTTTCTGCCTGCAAGTTGTTCGTCATACGAAAAATGAACTCCCAGGGCGTAGATGGGCTCTTCACTTAGTCTTAGATTTAAAAGTGTATCTCTTCGATATCGCAATTATCCTAACCACAGCAACTCTGATTTTGATTGATTTATTCGTAATCCAGAACAATTTTTCGAACTGAGCAAGTAAATTGAAAAGGTTATTTAGTGACTGAACGTCTCTAAGAAAAACAGTGTTATCATCAGCGTACTGCGTAAGTTTTATTGTGTTTGTGTCATCGATTTCGATGCCTTTTATATCATTTGTGCTTCTAATGGCATTAGCCAGGATTTCTATCCCAATAGTAAGCAGGATACCAGACAGAGGACCGCCTTGCCTCACTTCTCTTCCCAAGTTAAACTGCTTAGTGGCTAAGCCATTGTTTAGAATGCAACTTGAAATGTCGCTATATACTACGTTAATCCACTGCCGCAGTTGAGGACCAAAGTTGAAAGTTTTCAGGCATTTCTGAAGATAATTCCACTCAATGTAATCAAATGCTTTTTCGAAATCGAGAAAAACGGCGAATATCGGAATGTTTTGCGTCTCGGTGAAAGACATGATATCTGTAATAGTTCTGATACTTTCGCCGATATATCTTCCTTTGACATAGCCTGTTTGGCTTGAATGAATAATTTTAGGTAAGACATTTACCATTCTGACTGAAATGGCACTTGTGGCGATTTTATAATCATTATTTAAAAAAGAAATCGACCTCCAGTTTTTTAAGTATTCTACGTCTTTATTTTTTTGGAGGGGATCAAGGAAATAATTCCGAGCCGTTGGGAGATGGATAAATGACCGCGCTGATATGCGCGCGAAATTAAAACTATCTACCATAATATGTCCAATCACCTCCCAAAACAATCTATAAAAATCAATTGTGAACCCGTCAGAACCATGTGTTTTTTTGTTTTGGAACTTGCTAAGCGCATCTCCACATTCCCGCTTTATTGTTAACGAGTCTTCGCAGCGCTCTGCTTCCTCATTGTTCGAGGTTTTAAGGTCTGGTGAGTCAACGAAGTGAATGGAGTTTCTTCTTTTTTTCAAGTGAGATTTTTCGATTTATATATATTCTTAAAAAAGCTCTCTTGCTCCTCCAGTATTTGTTTAGCGTTACGTAGAACAGAGCCGTCTTCGTTTTTTAATGAAGTTATATGTTTCTTCCTGTGGTTTCTTTTTTCCAGATTAAGAAAATACTTACTATTCTTTTCACCAAATTCATAGCATCGCATAACAAGGATTTTGATTGGCTTATTTTAGCGTGCTTTATCAGAGACCAGATGCGCGCTTCCGCCACTTTTCCGGTCCTCGCTTGCAGAATAAAGTTTGGTTGAAAGTTCAGCCGAACGCGTGGGGAAAGTAATGCATTCTTTATCATGAAACAAATAAATAAGCGTTGACTGTGTTCTGTTCTGTTGTAAAGCACTTAGGAAGTGGTAAAGCACTCAAGAAGTAGGGGGAAACACTCGACGTCCGCTAGCCCGTTTTGCCGCCTACACTTCTTTCCTGTGTGCTTTACAACAGAACAGAGCACAGTCGAGGCTTCTTTATTTGTTAAGCCAGATACATCTGGATATAGCAGCGTTACACAACTAGCTACAACTTCAAAGTTTCCCTCCAGGGAATGTTAAAGAAACATTATGTTAGTAGCCATTTAGTGTCGGCGAAAATTGTCGTAGCATCTCAGCACAAAAGCGAAAGTACAAAGGAAGAACTCTCTGTCTACCAGGCGCATATGCATATTACCGCCTCAAAGGCCGGGGTGTGATAACTTCTCTTTTCCAATTAGCTACTACTGGAACAAACTTAAAAGATAACACTTCAACGGCATAAAAGAGGTATGAAGAATCTTCGATAAACGGACTTTTTTTTCAGTAAGAACGCATTATGCAGATGAGGTCCTTAGTTAATAACTTTTCGTGGGTAGGTCATTTGATGAAATGGCCTTATAATGACATATTTTGATGTAATCTCACTCGTGGTCATTCGTGGTCACTCGCGAATACTTTTAGACCCTATAGCCACGCTTCTTACAGCCACCAATCCGCGGAAGATAATAATACGTGCACTGCTTCAGAACTTCGTTTATGCTAGGCCGGCATAACCTTATAATATCTTCAAGTCTTCAAGTGTTGCCACTCTCTTACAAACTTAGAGGAAAGGAGAAAAACCAAGCGCTTCTAGCTAGTTTCTTTCAACACATAAAAACATATATATCTGTTGTTGTTTATTCTATAATGATCTCTTTGCGTTCGTTGTCTCATTGCAATAATTTGCGAATTTTAAAACTTCCTTTTACCACGCTCTCGGTCTCGTCGTCGCTTACGATGATTACTTCAGTACGATCTTCCCTGTTGCGCTTCTTTCTTCCCAGAGTTTCCTTCCTTGGAGGCTGCAGCACTACAGCAAGCTTAGGAGAGAGTATTCCCTTTATTCAATATCTCGATGACACTCGTCCAAAAACGAGAAAAAGACGAAAGAAATGGGCTGATCTGTGCGAAGTCATATCGAAAGAGGGAACCATCGAGGAGTTATTCGATCTTGGTTTCACCGCTACTGTAAAACCTAGAGATTTTCATGACCTTTATATTCTATTCTGGCTTCTAGTGGAAAGCTCGACATTATCAAGGCAGTTAAGACACGAATTTGGGATAAGCCAGTTGCCTTCTAACTAGTGAAGTCCCAGACCAAAATAGTGCAAAAATCATGATACTTCAAGTTAAACGGATCGAGTTTTTTCGTCCACGAAATAAAGACTTTCAGAAACAAATAGTAAACAAAACCTTTGTCCTACAACGAGGCGATTAAGATTGCCGATGAACCAGCCATGTATTAGACTGTTCGCAACCCTCTATTTTCTCGTATTTTTATTCGATCATTGAACGACCGGATAGAATCGCAAGAGAACTGGGCGCCAACGCAAAACAGGAGGCTTCAGAGGAGGCTAGGGCTCAGTTCACTCACCTTGCCGTCCCCACCCCCGCTTGCTTCGCACCCGTTTCGCTCGCTTCTTCTTTCGCGTGCGTTGAAAAATAGATAGACTGTGAACAGTCTAGCTATGTACTTGTGGATTTCATATACAAGCAACTACACGAGGTCGATAATCCGGCCAAGTTTCTAAAATTAAAAGGCTCTTCCGCATGCACAATTGTTTTGTTCTTTAATTATTAAGCAACGAAATATATCTCAATTTATACAAACTTAAAAGGAATCAAGTAATAATAAAATATGTAAGGAAAGTAAAACAAACGATTTAGTTTCTGCTATATCGACGGGAGATTGTCGCGCAGAAGGAAGAACGACAAAAGAAAAAAAAAAAACAGTGGAAGAGAACTGTATTCATTTAACTGACGGTGTACTGAGCCTTTTTTCAAGATCTTGTCGACGGATTTTCGATAACTTAATACTAGTACGAAACATGCAAATTTGTGTAGCTTGCCGGTTTCGCTACCAATATAATCGAGCTCTACTGTTTACGTTCGAGTTTGCTACACGCAACTTCCAGTTCGCTACCTATTTAATTCGAGTTCGCTACAATCGATAACTAAAACTTTGCGAAACTAAACTGTATCAAAAACCAATCCAACCGTACCTACCATACTCGACGCTTTTGGAGGACGCTCCTTAGATAGGGCGTGAATGACCCATGGATCACCACTTAAACTTATAAAATCGCTGAAATGCCTGTGCTTAACTTTTCTTTGACGCTTCTGCCGCTAAATACTGAGCGATCTTCACTAAGGTAAGTTTGTTGTGACTTGCAAGTGCTTGTGTATAATTAAAAAGGATTGAAAAGAATCGAGTTGCAAACTTTATTTTATTACATTGTAGAAGTTGTAAGACAGTGTCGTATGCATGTATGCTGATGGATGTCGCGCTTATAATATTGACTTACATTTATAGCGTTCCCGGGTTTCTTTTGGGAAATCTTCAAATTACTCCAGGCTAAATTTTATATGCGTTCAAGTTCAATAATTGTTTAATTAAGGAACAGAAAAGAGCTACCGTGTTTCCATTGAGTTTTAGTATAAATATACTGGCGTTCTATCACGAATGCCGTTCTCTGATTGGCTAAGCTACTCACTATCTATTCTGTGATAGATAGTAAGTGGCGTAGCAGTGTGCCCTTGTTATCAAAATGACGGCCGCTTCTTGGCGTTTTCGAAGTGTCTGTGTACAGGATTTAGCTAAAGTTTTGAACAACTAGTAGATTTATACTAAAACAGTTAGATTATTAGCTCTCGATTTCTATGCGTGATAGAAATCACGAGCTCGTAATCTAATTGTTTATTAGTATAATTTCGGACCTGAACAAAGAGTTTCCAGAAATATAACTGGCTCAGCGATTCCTTATATGACGCTATATTCACCGCACCAGACGGTGAATATAACATTTTCTAGGCCTGGTTACCAGGGTCGCCACCTTTGCCATCTCGGCAGGTAAACATGGCGGACAGTTGCTGAATGAATTTTTCATTTATTCGGAAGACATCACTCCACGTCCAGGATATTTGAATAGATGGAGAATTTTCAAAATGACTGCTGTCGCCCTTAGACCAAAAAGTCTTTCAACAACTCGTATTCAAGGAATTTAAAAATCGTAAACGCAGTGGTTACGTTGATCGCCCGTGGGTCAGATTTATTTTTCTTCAAACAAAAGCTACTCATTTTTAGACGATGATGACAACTGTAAATGAAGTCAACAACGATAAAACAAAGGTACCGGATAAATTTATTTTTCGTAGTGTTTCGCCTGTTTTACTGCCGAACTCGGTGAGTAAATTGATTCGCAATCGATGTACATGTACATTTCCTTTGTGTTTTTAAGTTTTAGTCTGTTATTCTTTATTCCTCTTTGTTCAGCTCTGAAAATTATATCAAAGCAATTATTCGCCTCAGGCTCAGTGAGCATTGGTGAATATTCACCAATGTTCACCTCGCCTTCACGGATTTAAACCAATCAGCGCGCGTATTTGCTTTGGTTTATTTTCTAACATTTTATATAAATATAAATATAAATCGTGCTCTACTTGGCCGAAACAGCTTGCTTTATCAGAGAAAAGATACACAGTAAGCTGAATTTTTTCTCCTTTTTGCTTCGCAATTTTGACAACTTGGACCCCAATTAAACGTTCCCTGTAACTCAGACAAACATAATGGAAACGAGCTCTTTGTCTGCGGTAATCATAGCTGCCTGGAGGCCATTATTAACAACAGAACAAAAGACGTGCTTTGTTGGATTCCGACAAAACACGTAGCGAAATAAACAAATTCTCAACCCAGCGCATGCCTCAATAAAAGACATTATATTTAGTTACAAAGGCTGAAATTATACTTAAGAAGTAAAACAACAGAAAACACCACTTGAGCTATCTCTGTTTATGATGAGAAGCTTTGTTTTTGTAAAAATGCTCAAACAACACTTACACAGAGTGTAATAACACTCGTTCTCTAAAAAGCGACCTCTGGTCATCTCAGCGAAGCGAAACTCAACAATTACAACACTCAACCGACGAGTAACCAGTTGAAAGCTTGCTCTAATATTCTCACCTGTACTCGGAGTAGAACCAGTGGGAGCAGTTTAGTCTTTCCAAATTTGTCGCTAGCTAGGGAAATCTTGCTGTAAGCAGAAAGCTTACATAACTGTAGCTCCTTTCAAATACACGGCAGCATTTCGCATTTTCATCTGCAAGCTTTGAGCTTTTTGTTTCGTAATTTCCATTGGAAAAGTGCAGGTCTTCATAGGTTACAATGCTACCGGATTTCTTTGAGATCCTTCTTTTTAAATCAAACTAAAAAATGAATATTGAAGCGACCGTTCTTCTCTCGAAAGCCACTCGAAACCGAAAGTTTAGCTTGAGTGTTGTCAGCTTTTGTCTCGTTAGCCACTAAAGTTATTTGAACAATTCTAAGAAGGATCTTTTCCCAAATTCATAGCATCGCATAATAAGGATTTTGATTGGCTTATTTTAGAGTGCTTTATCAAAGAACAGGTGCTCACTTCCGCCACTTTTCCTCGTTTGGTCGAAAATTCAGCCGAATGCGTGGAGAAATTAATGCATTCTTTATCATGCAACAAACAAATAAGCGTTGACTGTGCTCTGTTCCGTTATAAATCAGTTAGGAAGTGGTAAAGCACTCAAGAAGTAGGGAGAAACACTCGACTACACACTCGACTACCTGTAGCCCGTTTTGCCGCCTACACTTCTTTCCTGTGTGCTTTACAACAGAATAGAGCACAGTCGAGGCTTCTTTATTTGTTAAGCCGGATACGTTCCAAGAATTCTCTGTCTATCAGGCGCATATACAACCTAGTTATAGAGTAGGAAGAGAGTTTATAAATGAAGGAAATAATAAATAAAGAGGTTACCTTGTGTCCTGTTTTCGCACCAAGCAAAGTCTCCTCGCCACCAAACACCAACAAAAAAGTAACCAAAGTAAAGTAGTCGAGGTGTATAAGCTTTTCGAACGAAGATTGTCTGTATGCAAATTTGAATGATATTTGTTGTTCCATTGTCTAGGGAACTCGAAAGCAGAGCATGCGCTTCAAAGTTCGTATAATTTAAACGGTTCTAATATGATTGATGACTCTCAATAGCGAGAAGCCATGGGCGACCCTAAAAGCCGGAATGATGGAACGGCAGAATGACGGAATGACAGAACTGCGGAACGGCGGAAAATCACCCAAGATCCTAAAAGACGGAATGACGTAAAATCCCCCGAAATCCTAAAAGACTGAACTCGAGGGTCTACAGATGTTATGGGAGTCCGCAAAACATCCGTCCGAAATTACAGAAAAGCGAAGCGGAAGTAGCTCCTCCACCACCTTGGGACTTTGTTCTTGCATGACTGGAAGTCATACCAATCTCTCATCGTTATGGGGAGTTAAGGATGTCCATCAAGCCCGAGCCAGTGCATTATCATCCAAAGTTGTCTTGCATTCACAACGCCCACAGTCCGCTGGATGCACATCTTCCAAGTTACATTACATATACATATATTTTATTTCCTCTCGAATTTTAGTAGCTAAAATTAAATTAGCTAATGTCTTCGAGAATTCTAACAACATTATATTATATATAATATTATACTTCAACAAGATATTAAACATTAGTAGCAAAGATAATTTAGTTCCGTCTTTTAGGATTTCGGGTGGTTTTCCGCCGTTCAGCCGTTCCGTCATTCCATCTTCTAGGATTTCGGATGATTTCCGTCGTTCCACCGTTCCGTCATTCGTGCTTTTAGGAGCGCCCCAGAAACCATAGCTTTCTAGAATCCAACTATACTATTCTTTTCCAGTTAGCTGCATCTGGAACAAAATTAAAAAATAACACTTCCACGGTATAAAAGATCTAGAGGCACCAAGAATCTTTTTCAGCAAGTACGCATTATGCAGATGAGGTCCTTAGTAAATAAATTCTTGTGGGTAGGCCATCATTTGATGAAATGGCCTCGTAATGATGTAATAATGACAAAACTGGCATATTTTGATGTAATCTCGCTAGTGGTCACTTGTGGTCACTCGTTGTCATTCGTGGTCACTCGTGGTCACTCGGAAATATTTTAACACCCTATCGTCAAGTTTCTTGTAAAATACCAATCCGCGGAGGATAATAAAGAGTTCACTACTTCAGAACTTCGTTTACGCTGAACCGGCATAACATTACGCTATCTTCAAGTTTTCAACTACATGCTACTCTCTTAGAGACTTAGAGGACAGC
>Ga0126339_10001723_pt1 | contig 15198 bp, 11 predicted proteins | sample OrbTmetagenome_2_FD_92532 | JGI IMG/M metagenome (GOLD analysis project Ga0126339, IMG submission 92532) | Coral microbial communities from Petempiche,Puerto Morelos, Mexico - Orbicella T R C metagenome | ecosystem: Host-associated > Invertebrates > Cnidaria > Coral | place: Petempiche,Puerto... | reverse complement strand
ACAGCCGTACCTTGAATGGAGTTTCGGCTTGAACACTGTTTCAGTTTGACCGTTTTGGTTACTATGAATGGGTTGGAGAAGGCGACGCGGAAGGGCTTGAAGTAAATTGCGAGTCTCTCATCTGGCACTCACAGTCGGGCTGCCGCAGAAGAAACTGTGTTTGCTTACAATTTTTCCATGTAATTATACAAGCAAAGCCAATTGTTTTCAAACTCCGGCGATGAAAAATCAAAACATGCCTTGTAGCCGGAAATTAAAGGGGCAGTGAATATCGAATTAAGGAGCGCTTAACGCTCGCATTGGACCACGCATTGCCTGTACACGCGCAACCAATCATGAACAATTCAAAACGTCTTCCCCTTCGGCCTTCACCTATTTTAAAAATAAAATGGAAATAACATAAATTTAGAAAATGAAAAAAGAAAACGCTTATTATTTTAAATATCCACGCCAGGTTAAATTTCTGATTTTTGCAATTTAAAGTCATTAACAATTTCGTAATGTCATAGGAACGTATCTCGGAGAGGTGTCTAACTTCGACATTAACAGGATTGATGAAAGCCGCGCGAATTTGCCAGAGATAAACACATGTGGTCAAGGACATAATATAAAAACCTTGTCACTTGGCCTAGTATTTTTAATAATCTGTACGGAAATTAAACGCGGATAGAGTGCGAAAGAAAGCCGTCTTATTATGAGTGAAACAACACTGAGAGGAAACTTAGCGTCTTCATAAGCGGTTGGTTTACTTTGTTAGAGGTCAAACTTACTGATCTATCTGCAAATTAAAACCCAATGTTATTCCAAAATTGATCTTTTTGTTGAACTCATCCATGGAAAAACTAAAGGTCAATTTGTGCATAGTCACAAAAAAGAAGTGTAGAACCCGAACAGAAATAATCAAGGTCGTGAACTCGAAAGGATAATGTGAAAAAATACAGTGTGACTTCAGGGTGGGAAGGGTCGGGCAAGAGTTAAACCTATTTACTCCTTCAATAACCCCCCCCCCCCCCCCCCCCCCCCCCCCCCCCTTCCCCTTTCGACCTCTTTCCCTCCAGATTTCTCCACAGGACCTCATTTTGTAACAGAAAGATGTGTCTGCCTTCCATTCTCTTAAAAATTTTCCAATTTACTACTCACAATAATGCATGTAAATGACTTCGCCTTTTTTAAAACAAATTCAAAAAAAGTAGACAAAAGCAGAGACTTAGCTGTTTAAACATTACAAAATTTAGAGAAAAATACAAAAGCATACTCTTCGTTGTTTGGGAAAATAATGTTCCATTGTTTGAGTAAGTGTGTTTGCATTTAAAATCTATTTGTCAAACGCAAATACACTATGTCTGTATTTTACGTCTTGTCTCCGGAAATTTTTTATATATTCCTTGTTTTCGGTAGTACAATTTACTTAAATATTGTCAAACTGTATTCTATTATGATTTGAGAATATTTAGGTGGAAAATAATAAGGTCAAACATCTAGAAAGTGACTTTAATCTATAATACAGAGCGATACTTTGCTTTGGTGACATCAAACGTGTTTAACATGACGAACTAAAACCACAAGCAATACAATGGATTATAACCAAAAAGATACATTTCAAAGATTGATCAGTCGTTCGATCTGGCGGTAATAAAGCCTTTGATCGGTACATCGCTCGGTCGTATACTCGATTAAATGCTAATAATGCGAACTAGACCAAATTTGACTTTAAAAAGAAAACGTATGAGTGGATAAAAATCGGCCGTATCTTTACTATCCGCATAATGCGACACTGATTCACAACAAAAATTTACAAATCGAGATTCAAATCAGGGGGGAAAAGATCGGGAAAGCAATAATTTGTTGCGTACAAATTGGCTTGAACGACTGAATCAACTAATCGGGAAGACAGACTAGGTGTAAATTAGCCTTGGCAAATTTGTGTCCCCACCTTTATAATGAACTGGAACAATCACACCATAAGCGGCCAAGTGCATGTTCACGAAGAAGTTGCCACAAAATCTGAGAGCCAAAAATAAAAAATATTAACAAAACTTTTCGGGAAGACTTCTCACCGGTCTTATGAGGCCAAGGAAGCAAGCCCCAAAGCATTCGAATCATCTAAACCGTAGACAGCTTTGCACCATAAGTTTTTTTTTTTTTTTTTCCTTCATTATTATGTGCTTCTTTGGGTCCGACGGGCAATTAATGCACGTGTATTAGACGGTTGTGAAGCACAGGTGTTCAAGCCGGAGAACGTGAAATTGAAATCTAAATATAAAAAAATTACCCCGAAGATTCCCCTCATCTCGATTTTTTTTTTTTTTTTTTTTCCTGTCCTTTAACTATGTATGCAGTTATTTTTTCTTTAAGCATGTCGCATTCATTGCTAACTCGTGGGAATTAAAAGTGTTATCTGTTAATTTAGAGTTTCACAAAAGTTAACAAAGTGAACAATAGAAACAAAAAAATTTACCATGACAATCTTAGTTTACCCACCTTAGTTTATCCATCAGATCCAATTAATATTTATATTGGTAAAAAAGTATCGATATATCATGAAATCGATAAGATATAGTCTCTCTTAGAAACATTACCACGCCTTATCGCAAGAAGGAATTTTCCTTTTACCACATGGAAATAACAATTTATTCTTGGTAAAGAAATTATTATTAATTTCAAAAGAAATTGTTATTCTGCGTTGGCGGGCAAGTGGAAACATTTAGCTCTATACTCTATCCTTGGGTTACTACTCGACACGCACTTGGATAGACAGAACTCACAATTACGAGTTGCTGATGTTTAGAGCTGTTGCATCATAGAAACATTACAGGTTTAATGAAAGTAGTAGTTTAATTTCTTTGCGGTTAAATTCTATCATAACAAAAAATAACTAGTTAGATACTACAAACTAAAGCGGGTGTGTGTGGTTCAATCGGATTACTAAAAGTTTCACCAAACTTGAATAATTTCTTCACGATATCCATTTTATCAAATCCGCTTGATTTTTTTTAAGTGAACCAAATTTACTCTTAGGACTGTGATTACTTTTAGCTGGGTCTCTTTTCCCAGTTTCAAATAAATAATAACCCAGGCGATGTGAATGTGTATGGAATAATATTCCCTAGTAGTTGACAATTTTCTGGATACCGTTATCTGTTTGCTTAATAAATCACACTGTTATTTATTTTTCATTGTCTAGACTTGGTGGAAAGTCAGAATCGAAATAAAAAGTGAAAAAAGAAAACTTTAAAGAAAAAAACTCGACTCTACCGAGGATATTATTTTAACAAAAAAAAAAATGCAAGTAGAGGAATATTGAAATTTATCAGTCATGATCGCTTTAAAATATTCTATATCATTTCGAAAGAATTTCTTAATCGAAGAAACACGATTCGGTATTGTAGAAAAAAATCAGCAAGATAAAAACTGATTCAGTCTCGAAGATGATCAGCTTAATGAATATTATTACGGGGCCGCTCCGAAAAACAAAAAGATAACTAGCCTTTTGCATGTGTTTCCGATTTTGGTGGAATGACCTGGGAAGTAAAAAGCTGTGTAGAGTTGCACGATCAGATGGTTTGTTGTTTATTTTTCTCACAGTTTGAGTGCCCGGAAACTAGACTGTATTAAAATACGGTTTGGACTTGGTGCAAAGGTTGCGCGCACCTTACCATACCCTCTCGGAAAATTTGTCTCAACCATTACCCTGAAAGTGACAGAACAGGTCTCTTACCCTTGTATTAGTAAATTATCAGCTGTATTTTTCAGGAGCAGCAGCTTATTTTCAATATTACCCAATATAATATTGATATTTTTTGAGAATTTTGATATGGTGCAAGTCAACAGGGTAATTGTTCTTCTCGTTGCTTTTCCATTAGTCATTTCCAAGGACTGGATTTTTCTGAAATTCGCTTGCTTATTTTGTGTCCGCTATGAATGTCATTATACCTAAAGAAAAACTAAGGAAGTTTTCTTTCGACTTAATATATGCCAATTAAATGTGTGAAGTTGAGATTTTAGCCTAAGAAATTCAGTTCCCCATTAAGAAATTACCAGACCTTAGCGTTAATTTATCCAAATGAATACAAAGTACATCGAATTCAAAACTATATATTGTCATGTGCTGCTAAATTAGTCTTTCCCACGACTTTTAACGGAGTTTCATATCATAATTAACAGCGTTATTGCAGCAAAATGTGAACTAACAAATAAAATACAACTTTAAACTCAGCTTCTCAATAATTGTCCATAAGGGTATGTGGCTTTTGGTTCTATTCCAGAGAAATCACTCACCAGAAAATGCAACAGGAGTTGCACACACTGTAAGAACTCTAACCATCATGCCATGCAATGTTTCGTGTTGAAGGCGGTTTGTTAAACGCGGGCAAAACACGATTATCATGCACAAGAGACAGTCTGTTAGCTCAGCTTAACTTGATGGAGCCTTGAGTGCCCATGCAAGTATCCTTAAATAGGCATGTGTCGGTTTGATTAAAAATGCTCGGTTTAATTTAACAAATGGGTTTAAAAAGCGACTTCATTTTTCATGATAGGGTTGTTTTTTAATAATGTTTACACTTCAGTCTATTTGATTGCTAGCGACATGTTTTTATTCTTCCGATAACCTTAAGTTTCTTTCTAGGTATAGGTTAAGTCTGTGTCGGGCCAAGTAGTTCATACAGCCAGAGGTTTCCCGATTTTTGTAGCATTAATATGAAGGGACTAGGAGTAAATTTATTCCCTCCACTCCGTGTAGGATGCAGGGTTACCCTCCCCCCCCCCAAAAAAAAAATCCGGTACCTATCTATACACCTGGATGGAGAGAAGTACTATGTGAGAGTAAGATGTCTCGTAGAAGAACACAACACAATTTCCCCGGCCAGGACTCGAACTCAGACCGTTTCATCCGCAGTCGAGTGCACTAGTCATTAGGCCATCAAATCAATAAAAAGAAAAAAGAAAAAAAAAATTAGGCCATCATGCCTCCCATGAGTGTGTAAAGTCCGTTTGCCGTTAATTTTCAGAGCTTTTTCTCCAATTGCAAGTCATGACTAGGGTTAAGGTGTTCAGGTTAGATGGATTAGATGCACTAACATCCAATTCAGGGAGGGGGGGGGAGTAGAAAAACTCCTAGTGGCTTCATGCTGCTGAAATCAGGATAAGCACCGGACTGATAGGGGACTGGGCTCGACTTAATCTTTACCTTTATGACAAGGAACGTCACGCAGTATCTGATAGTGACCACATATTAACAGGACTGGTCATTGAGATGAGCTATTGCTATAATGTTATTGAATGGATAGTTGAAAACCAAGAACACTAACAGGCTTGTTTGGTACTATCTAAAGCATTCATTTTCTGTGGAAAGGAAATCATTTTGTCGTTCAATGCATTATCGTCTTCCATGTCCCTCCTTTTGTTTTTTTTCCATTTTAGCGTCAAAATTTTTCTAAAACAAACGTTTAAGAGCAAATCATATCGTTACACTTTGTTATGACTCACCGAACGCCTCGCCGCAACGGCATTAGCTACGCGCTTGCTATGTTCAGTATTTTCAGTTCTGCATGCATCTAGGATAGATCATGCTCGACAGGGTTTTACAGACCTTTGCACCATTCTCTACTTCGTGAAGAGCAGTGGACATTATCAGCCGACATACCAGCCGCCGGAAGGAGTTTATTTACTAAATATCTCCCACCACCGGTAAAAAAGATATTAAATGGATCTTTCTTCTTTGTATTCCCATTGTGTGATGTAAAGCTAGTTTGCATACGACTGCCTAGGTGGCCGCCCCTCTGATCGTCTCAGATTCCGCCCACACTACGCCGAAGAAATTTGAAAACGCAGCAATCACCGGTCATTTTGGATTTGTGTTTGAGAAAACTCGGACAGGGAAATCACGTGATTATCGTGACGTCATCGTTTTCGAAAAGCTCTGTTTTCAAAATGTTTTCCGCCTACTCTAAAATGCAATCCCAGCGTTTACAAATTCCTCCGGTTTGAAGATCGTATTCGAAATGCCCCGTTTTCGTGACAATTAAGTTTGGAAGATATAGGCCTAACCGTAGAAATAAAGCTGCGTTTTCAAATTTCTCCGCAGTAACCAATCTTCTCAGAAACAAAGACTACCCTCATCCGCACCAGAGACCGATGACATTTTGGCGATAGAATAAGACCCAATTTTAGAATAACCCAAGGCATTCTGGCGTAGACATAGTACGTCTCGACCGTCCCAATCGCGTAGGAGCATATAGTATTCGTTGTTCTCGTCCAGTTAGAAATTAAAGCTATTCAAGTAAAAGCAGCAGTTCCAGTTGAGTGGGTCGTCTGATAGAGTTTCAGTATACAGTGTCTAAATAACCTGATCGTTTAGATCGACCATCGGAACGATTACGTAGAAATGATTTTCAGCAAGAGTTTCATACAATAAAGTAGTTATGTAATACAGCAGTTATGCAAAAATACTGAAGGATCGCAGCCAGTATGGATCATAGCAAAAAACCTAAGAGAAAATCTCTCTGGCCATGCTAGCGAACAGTATTTAAAAATACAGCCGGCCTTTCCACCATCCAAGCTACATGGTAAAAGGCGGTGAAAGGGAATTTGAAATACAGCTGCGATAAATGGAAATAAATAGACCAAAATTTCCTTACTTGGCAGTAGAGGAGTATTCTAAAAATCGATCACCAGCCAACAGTCGGATCTGCGCGAATACCAAAGTTAACTACTAGTGTTAGACCAATTTATCAGTCAGACAGCTACTGGTGTCAGACCAACGATCAGCCAGATAATTTCCCCGGGCTTTTCAAGACTAGCTAAGACTGGCCCTCGTAGTAAACAACAAATATTTGGTTGCTAATTATTGGACTCGACCCAAGAACATTGGCGGAAAGATTGTGCAATCAGCGCACAAGAATTCGATGACGAACTTTTGTGATAAATACTGAACTGTTTCAATATCCAATCAGGTAGTGCCAAAGAAGCCATTCCGTGACACAGGCAGTGACGTCATTATACCGTATATTTTATTTTATTTTATTTTTCTGATTAAGTTTACGGAAAATTTGTTGTAATCAATGAAATTATAGCGACGAAAAGTAAGAATAACACTTTCTGTTCCTGCATGATCAAAACATTTTCGTATGTTTCAGTAAGCCCAGCAATGACGTGAATTTTAGCCAGCTACCCTTAAACAATCGCATAAATTTTCCGACCGCTCACGCGTTGAAGACATTTGGTCAGTGAACAATGATCGTCGGCTGAATAAAAATCCTTGAATTCTTCATTGTTTGATTTTGTGCTTCATGCAGACTTTCCTGGTGGTATTTGTCAACGTTTTGCTCGAGATTTAGGCTAACATTGAGCAAATACATCGCTTATGTTTATCAGTTTGTTATTATTATTATTGTTATTATTATTATTATTATTATTATCATTATTATTATTTTTATTATTATCATTATTATTATTATTAAATCAGTGGTTTTGGATTGGTTAACTCGAAACTTTTGTGATAAATACTTAATTTTTTGGAAATTTGAAATATATCGCGCAAGAAAAACACTCTTCGAGTATGAAACCCCCAAACATTACTTTTAGCAAATTTTCGGTTAAAAGCCGCTGTCAAAGTTATTGATGGATCGAATTATACACCTACTTTTGTTGTATACCAAATACAAAAACATTTGGGGGCACTTGTTCGACTCCAACCGCGAAAAATCAGTTGATCGTTTAGGTAGTCAATCTAGTCACAATGGCGGGAAAATCTCGCTACCCTGATCAGTCGGTGAATCACCACCATAGACTGACTGACTTAGGGAGCGAGTGAATTATTTCTTCTCCAACTAACTGCCAAAAATTCCTTTAGCTACGCTATCACTCGTTAAAAAGGTGGGTCAAATATGAATAATGCAGAAATCGGTCTTTTTATTTTAAACACGAGAGACCACGTAAAGAAAATACTGATTAAAGGCACTTGAGGACAATCCACCGTAGGAAAAAAGATCGCGGCTGTACATTTTACCACAATGCCCTGCGAAACTAACAGAAAGAAAGCCAAATTTTTACAATATTTGTCCTTGTACGAAGGATATTAAGTAGCCAAGGTTTGAAGATTTTACAACGTTTCTGTACGTTTTTATGAGCGTTGTTAAGGTTTTCGTGCGCTAAGAACTAGGGGTAAATGTACCGGTCACCATCTTTTTTCCTTCGGAGAATTACGCTTACTATAGTGAAAAACCCCAGACAAAGTGACTGGTTAAGGGGGGTGGGGGAGTGGAGGTATTGAGTGAAAATGAAATCGCGGTATCCACTTTTCGGGGTGCGGGGAAAATTACAGCTGTTTGAATAGGGGAGGGGAGGTAGGAGTCGAATGTTATGAGCTTGTTTCATGAGCTTCCTACTCATGATCGATGCTTTTTTCAACATGACATTGTCTCCGTCTTGTTAGCATTATCAGAAGTAGGAACTTTTCAATTCTAAGTACGCCGTAAAACCTACTCATTATGATTGTTAGCCAGACTTTGAATAAGTAAAATATGGAAATGAAGTTATATTTGCACTGAATAATATTTGCGCACATCGGTAGCAATTACCCGGACATGTGGACAGACTTCTTGACGCATGCGTAATCAGCAAGTTGGTCGCCAAATTAGGAAAGTTGCAATTATACATATCTCTCGTGCTATTTTACAAAATTGGAATTTCAAGAAAAATAGTTCTCGAAAGGCCGAAGTTTTGGAAATGTTGATCAGCGATCCAATTCTCCTCTGTGAGTTCTTTTCATTATTCTGCAGTTTGCCCACGTGTATCGCACTGTTCTTTTGACATCTACTTCTACACATGAAAATCAGTTTTTTCGAGGCAGGCATCAAAATCTCGAAGTGCTGAAAATGCCAGCAAAAGCGTCAACAACTGAACATTTTAAATGTATGGAAAAAAAATACTTGGATCAGATTGAGCAAATTGCGAGGATTATCAAGGACGAGGCCTATGTTATCAACCGAAAATCATGACAATAGAACATCGCAAATTATCAATTTTGTGACTCAAGTGAGTTTTTGCTTTCCGTTTGAAAATAAGCTGCCTCGGGCAACAATCGCTCATTCTAAAATGCAAAACGCCCCAGAAAGAGGGAAGGAAGATTTAGTTGATAGCTTGTCTTCGCTAAGACGGATTTTACTTAAACGTTCGTGAGTTTAAGATTTACCGACGTCCCTTGCATGACAGAAACTGTAGCAGAAAAAAAGGTAGTTTCCGGACAGAGTACACAAAACGTGCAGACTTAAGACGAAGACAACAGAAACGTTGACAGACTGTTGAAACTATTTTTGTCTTTCTCATTTGCGAACTCGTTTTAAGTAAACAATGTTTGCCAAACATGAAGCCTTTACATTAGCGACGTCATTTATGCCAACTTGACCCCTCCCCATTTGAGACAGAATTTCGCGCGAGACTAAAATGTTTCTTCCGTACTGCGAACTTGTCGCTTCGCGCAATGGCAAATTTTAAGCCTGTTTATTTCATTTCTTAAGTACACGTTAGCTCCAACTACCTTAGCCTTATGAAGCTCAGTGTCTGCCTAGTCGAGTTTTTGCATAGTAAACACAGACAGCAAACTAGCCAGCCTAAATTCAGCGGAATATGAACAAATCATACATGACATAATTAAAAGTCTCTAAACGAATACACTCAATCTTTGGATTTCGCTCGGGAAAAATCGGACTTTGTTTAAAATATGTGAAAATGGTAGACGAATTCGCATCGATCTCTCAGGAAATTGCGTTTCCCACTTGAACAGAAGTCTTTAGCCTTGCGCTGATATTAATTGCTTCGCGAGGGATTCATTCGATGCGAAATTGTCCCCCTTTGTCTAAACACCTCATTCGTGTAGCCTGACTTGAACAGAAGAATAAAAGATATAAACTAATGACTTACGTACCCATTCTCTGTGTGTTTCGGATTATTTTTGACGTGAACAACTCCGGAGCTCTTTTCTTGACAAGGGCTTATTAAAACTCAACCCAAATCCTTTGCGAATTCGATTCTGCGAAGCAGGTGCGCGGAGCGGATGTCGATGATAACAGAAGTTGAATCTACACTTCTTAATCACTTAGTTGCGATGTCAAGATACTTTGATTAAACGGCCACCCAAAAGCATTCTCAAGTGCTTCTAAAATCTTTACAAATGACAGCGCGCTCAGTCATAACAGGGTGCTGAAGGGCTAGACACAAAACGACTCAACTACAGCACGAGAGATCATTGAGATCGCGTAGTTCCTATTGAACTGATTTAGAAGCACTCGAGGGCTCTCTCTTTAATGGAGTATGACCCGAGGTAAGGAAATTTTCAATCTATCAACCTTAACGTTAAAGGCGGGGACTACCGAACTAAGGATTTATCACAAGATTTATGTCCCTGATTGTGGATAAAGATAGAAAAATTGCTGTACGCTATCGAATTAGATTGTAAACATCCTTTTCTCTTGTCTTGTCTTTTTATTTAAGTTAAAGAAGCTGTTCGTGCTTTTAAGGCTTTTAATAACTCGTTTCATAAAGTTCAAAATATTTTGGCTATTCCAATCTTTCTGGTCAGTGATTTAAAACGCACAGTTTCACGCACGATAACTTTTTCCGAGAAGAAACAAATGTAAGAAAAGGCAACTAAGCTGACAAAAACTACAACAAAACCTCGTTTCATTGACTGACATGTGGAGGAGTGTTAAAATATTTACTCCACCGTGGACTTCTTAGTCTACAAATGACACTGCATCATTATCAGTTGTATCTTCACCCACGGGGAAAACCCAAAATAACTTCGTATAAACTTCAAATAATAACTAGTAAACGCCCTCCCGTGTGTTAACGCTGACGCACGGGTCCAATATAAGGTTTATATTTCCTTCAAAGTTTTGAAAACAAACGAATAGAAATAGAAAAAAAAAACCACATTCACTTGACACTTCAGAAAAGCGCAACGTTCTCAAAGGAAAACTGATTAAGTAAAAAATATTGAGAATGTGAGAAAATTTTAAAACTGTTTATGCTACAGTTTCTATTTTTTTAATTTTTAACTTTATTTATGTATTTGCTTTCCTGCCTGTTACACGTTTTGTAGTTAAAAAAATGGTCTCACTCGAAGTCTCCAGAGTGATAAAAGAGACGTTTCACGCCTCCAGTCCTATAATTAGTTTTTGTTTTTTTTTCATTCTTTCTCTCTTTCTTTTTTTAACCGGAGTGGACTGGGAAAGAGACTGACAATTCACGCGATCACATGCCAAAAAATCAAAACAAAACAAAATACACAAACTCCAAATAAACGAATTAGGCGTCCTAATGACAACACAAAGAACAAATTGAGAGAAGCGTCTTCACCTGTATCACGTGATTATTTTCTTGTGCTTTATGATTGTCAGTTATTGTGTTTTTCTTTTTCTTTTTTTTTTCTTTTTTTTTTTCATGGAAGTCTTCTGAAAATCTGAACACACCGCTTTATTTGCAGGACTTACTAAGATTTTCCATTATCGACTGCTGTAGTGAAGTCAAACACTCAGAACAAATTCGAACGAGTGTTGAGGCCAAGGACCCGGTAATGTGTTGCATACTTACGGCGAGACGAAAGTCTAGAATATGCGGAAACAGCACGAACGAACGTCATTTTTAACGCTTAAAACGAGTTTATAACTTTGCAATTTAATAGTTTTGCTCTGTTTCGTTGTGATTTGATTTTTGAGACAAATTGCCTCGGCGCCGGCTGTCGCTTTGTTTTGTAAGGGGGTTTCATTTTTAAAATCCAAATCAAAGAACACAAGAAGAAAAGCTCTCAAATTAATTGCTTATCACTTTTCTATTTGCATGTTATATCAATGCTTCTGGGAAATTTAAAATTAAAGAAAGAAAACACATTCATTAATTTTCGACGATTTCCTTCTAACCATAACAAATATCCTGACTCGAGGTTATTGCATGACAGGAAAAAATACGTAAATTTATTTCATACCTTTAGCGTATCTTGATTCGCTGATCTGTTGTCTGTGCTTTGACTCACTGATTTACTTGCAATTTCAGGGCATCTCTGAAGATAAAAGAAAACAGATATAGACCTACAGAACGTATCATCGTTTCACCCCGCGAGATTTCACACGCAGGACCAGTATGAACATCTCATAAGTATTTGTTTCTTAATGTACCAACGCCCTTAGCTGTTTCGATCCACGCCATGTCGAAGCCCAAATAAAAAGACAGCTGGTGAATAATCCTACAGCAAAACTCAGTTGAATGCAATAATAATACTAACTAGCCAAATATTCGTGGGAAAGACCAGATACTGTTATTTAGAAAATGTCATGTCTTGATTTACATAAACCGCCGCGGACAATCGACCACATCGACAAATGGATGTAATACGATAATTGTTGTACGTTCCATGCATAAGATATTTTGCCGTATAATAAACGACGCAAATTTCCAGCACGTTTCTAGAGACGATGTTTATATATTTTTTTATAAACATCTTTTCATTTCTGCTTTATTTAGAGAATCAAACAAATCGTGCTGTAAAACTAAAAGCGTTGCGATTACTAAAATCGATCTAACTGAATATTTTATGTCGCACATTGCCTCAGGCGGCCTCTAACAGTACCACCTATTGATAACTCATAAAGCTGCGAGTGTATTCGCGACTTGAAATCATGTTTTATGGAAAATAAAGCCACTCCATCAAGAAACTCCATCAAGCTAGATTGCTATCTCATAAAAGAAAGGAATCAATGTTAATTTATATAGTTGTCACGAAATCTCACTGCAAATGGCTTTTGTAAAAAGCTTGAAAGTAAAATTAAAACAGCATCATAGACTACATGTAAAACTATCAAATAGGTGATATCACGCCATATTTGGCTATCGGTACATCATGAAGGTGCCCTTACTTCTGCATGTGACAAAAACTTGAAGAAAATGCATTTAAAATATCCCACTCCACTCGCTTCTTATTTTGTCGATCTATCAGATCGAAGACTTTAACTTAGATTTTTGTGCGGGAAGGTTATAGGCCTTGTAGTGAAATGTTCTCTTGGCTGTCAACAATAACAACAATATATCAACAACAATCTCCAATATGCTATATAGGGGAGATTTCACAGGAAGTGGTCGAAATATACTGAGTACAATGCCTTAAAGTCGATTAATACTTACAAGTCGTAAATTTCATGCCTTTTTTGAAACGACCGACAGACATATATGCACCACCGCTCAAGGCTCAAGCTACATCCTGAGAAAACAACTGAGACCGCGATTATAGTCCTCTTAGTCAGCGGTGTTGCTGAGCAACACACAGTCCTTGGCCTGCATACTTTACTTCAAGGTGGAAGTTTAGTACTGATGTATTCACGTCGATTTTGTAAAGATCAATAACAGTTCCGATTTAAGGGTCAGTTTGGAAATAGCAAGCGCAATTTGTCCGTAGACGGACTGGACACTAGTCAGCCAAAAGCCAAAAGCTCGGGAATCGGTTCCGCATGCAACTTTGATTCATGGATCAGAAAAAAAAAAATGTTTGGGTCAGATCTGATGATGTCTTTCTGTTTACCTTCGGTCGACTGACACTTTCGATCCTTTTTAGCAGGAGCACTCGATGTTAGTTGGATAACTTGCCTCGGTACAGTACTCCTAATATTTCTATGCAAACACTGATATTCACCATATCAAAACCTACCAAAACTATTTGCCAGAAATGGAGAACTTCGCGATAGCTGGTACTAGTGCTAAAAACATTATTAAATTCTGGAGGTAATAACTGACGTATTTGCGTTTGATTCAAAAGATGGACATAACATTTGATAAGCAGTGTGCATGACAACCGTCATCACCGACATTTGTTCGACAAATATCTGTCGTCGAAGTCAATTTCATATCTGTCATCGAAGTAAAAAGAAATTGACATATGCTAAACAACAAGTTTTCCTTTTCGATCAAGCAAATTTAAAAGAAAACTCAGCTTATTTGTGCATTAGGCGCTAAATGTTAGCTATCTACTCGTATAAAATGAACTCCCTAGTAAACCAACGTTTCAAAATAATTGTGGCTCGCGCCCTGATCTAACGGAATATGTACGATTAATACTTAAATATGCTTAAATATGTACGAAAATTCACTTATAGAGTTACATTTGTACGATATTTTCGGGCTGTCATACCACAAAAGTTTATTAAAAAGTATTATAATATGTTAAAATGCGTATGTTTTTCACTTCAGTTTTTTAATTCAGCCTCTACGACTTTTCTCGACGATAGACAGTGGATTTAGTTGATACAACTGATCTGATCTCATAAAGATACGAAAAATTCGTAGTTGATTTCTCTTTCTCGACCAAGATTACAGGTATATTTGTAGATATTTTTTCGAAATTTGGACTCGCTTGACTTATATGTCCTTAATTGTCTTTTCCAGTTGTCTTCGCTTCTCGAGAAATAAACATAACTTTGTAGATATGTAAGCGGGAACAACGACCAAGAGCGAGCGAACTCTGTCATGATCGAGACCGTTATAAAATTGTTTTTATAAACGTTCCATGCCTCTTAAAAGGTTTTGGAAATATTGCTGCGGCAAAAAACATCCGGAAAGAGACAAATTAGCAAAATTTAAAATTCTTTGAAACACGAATTGATCTCACCTCGTTATCTGCGACAACGTCAGCACAAGATTACAGTCAAGGTTCATTCGAAACATTTGTTGTAAACAACGGGTCTCTTCGCTAAATTAATATTTATTACCTCCCACTGACGTAAAACTCTGCGATGAAAATAGCCAAGAAAGGAAGTTGTTTTGGTTTCTTTCTGTTTTGACGAGTAACGTCAAAACTCGCTTGAATCATTCACCATAATCTTTGCATAAAACCTCATACTTTTCTTTTCTTTCTGCTACTGTTATTTTTATTGTTTTGAAATACGGTTATTTTGACTCGAAAATGCTTCTTCATGTTTTGTCGCCCGCGCTTTCATTTTGGTGACATTAAAAAATTTTCAGTGTTCGGTTTGTTTTAGCTCATAGTAATTTTAAGATTACGTCTAAATTTTCGACAGTTAACAGGACTGAATCGAGTTTCTTCGGTTCCTCACTAGAATTTAACAGATCATATTCTCTCTTAGAGGAACTAATAATAAAAAGCCTGATAAAAATATCGTTAAAAGTCCAATGGAAATAATATGAAATTGTTTT
>Ga0126339_10001722_pt1 | contig 15206 bp, 7 predicted proteins | sample OrbTmetagenome_2_FD_92532 | JGI IMG/M metagenome (GOLD analysis project Ga0126339, IMG submission 92532) | Coral microbial communities from Petempiche,Puerto Morelos, Mexico - Orbicella T R C metagenome | ecosystem: Host-associated > Invertebrates > Cnidaria > Coral | place: Petempiche,Puerto... | reverse complement strand
GCGCGAGGAGAAACTTAGTACATGGAGCTAAGTTAGCTTGTCAGTGCTGTAGTAGACCATGCACGGCTACCAGTCGCTTGGCCAATCGCTTGACCAATGGCTCGCACACGCAACGAATCGTAAGAGCCCGTAAGTAACGACCTCCGAAAGAAGTTAGCCCACCCCCACCCCTGAAAATAGAGGAACTAAGGCTCAAAAATACAATTATTTTTCCAATCAATAACCTGAATAACGTACGATAAACTGATGACGATTCAACTAGGGAAGGTATAGCTTATTCCAAGAGGCGTCATGAAGCGCCCTGGTAAAACAAACCCCGCAAGTAACAAGAAGGTACTAACAGGACCTTTTCTTCAAATTGAAATTACTAAAATCGACAACTTTGCATCATTTTTAACAGGAACGCACAAAAAGAACGTTTAATTATATTGAAATTAAAAACTCGACCAGAGCAGTTAAATATTAATAAAGCAAACTAACGTAGCAGTGCATCATGAAGAGTAAAAATAGTTTAAGTTATCTTACATCACGGTGTACATTTAAAGTGCCCACCCATGTGTCAGTAACATAAATTTCTAGGCGATTTATAAGAACTCAGTTTTTACGAATTACACCCACAGCCTCAGAGGAATACAGCCCTGTTCTCATAGAATTTAAAAAAAAAACAAAACAAAACAAAAACACCAGGAGTAGATACTTACAGTAGAAGTCATTTACGTCCCCTCACGGGGTGAAAGATTCTCGCCCGTATCAACTTTCTTTTCTCTCGTAAGTTCTCGCGCGTTTAGAGATGCGCCACACACGCGTTTTAGGTGCAGCGATCGTAACCAATGCTTACCTAACTTTTTAAAGATGCTGCTTTTAGTCCTCCCCCAAATCTACAAGTGTATTTCACTTGTGGAAAACTATCCATTTGCAAAGTGTTTGGGTTGGAGATTCTCGCCCATATCAACTTTCATTTCTCTCGTAAGTCTTCGCGCGTTTAAAGATGCGCCACACTCGCGTTTCAGGTGCGGGAATCCGAACCAATGCTTACCTAACATTTTAAAGATGCTACTATTAGCCCTCCCCCAAATCTACACACGTGCCTTTCACTTGTGAAAGTCTATCAATTTGGACAGTGCTTCGGTGAGAGATTTTTGCCCCTGTCAACTTTGTTTTCTCTTGTAAGTTCTCGCGCGTTTAGAGACGCGCCACACTCGCGTTTTAGGCGAGGGGATCCCAACCAATGCTCACCTAACTTTATAAAGATGCTACTTTTAGCCCTCCCCCAAATCTACACACGTGTATTTCACTTGTGGAAGTCTGTCGCTTTAGACAATACTTGGGTTAAAGATACTCGCCCATTTATAACTTTTTTTCACTTGCGTGTTTTCGCGCGTTTAGCGATGCGGCACACTCGTGTTTTTTTGTGTGGGGATCTCAAACTATATATGCTTACGGGGCTCTTTAAAAATGCTAGTTTCGGCCCTCCAACAAATCTACACAAGTGTATTGCACTTGTAGAAGTCTATCGATTTGGACAGTGCTTGGGTTAGATATTATTTCCCATATAACTTTTCTTTTCTCCAGCGTGTTCTCGCACGTTAAGCGCGGCAGCACACTTGCGTTTTAGATGTGGGGATCCCAAACTTTGCTTACCTCGCTTTTTAAAGATGCTAGTTTTAGCCCTGTTCCAAATTAAATCTTCAACGTGTATTTAACTTGTGGAAGTCTATCGATTTGAAAAGTGCTTGGGTGGATATTTTTAACCATGTCAAATTACTTTTCCCTTGTCTTTTCTCGCGCGTTTAGCTATGCGGCACACTCGAACTTTTGGTGTCGGGGTCTTGAACTAAACTCACTGGGCTTTTTAAATATGCTACTTTTGGCCCTCTCTTAAATTTACCCATGTGTATTTTTTATTTGTCCGAATCTTTCGATTTGGACAATGCATGGGTAAGAGATTCTCGCCCATATCAAATTTCTTTTCTCTCGTAAGTTCTCGCGCGTTTAGAGATGCGCCATACTCGCGTTTTTGGTGTGGGGATCCCAAAGTACGTTTACGGGGCTTTTAAAAATGTTAGATTTGGCCCTCCCCCAAATCTACACGCGTGTATTTCACTTGTGGAAGTCTGTCACTTTGGACAATGCTTGGGATAGAGATTCTCGCCCATTTATATTTTTTTCTCTCGCGTGTTTTCGCGCGTTTAGAGATGCGCCACACTCGCAATTTTGATGTCGTGACCTCAAACTATGTTTACTGAATTTTTAAAGATGATACAGTTGGCCCTTTCTCAGATCTACACACGTGTATTCCACTTGTGGAAGTCTGTCGATTTGAACAATGCCTGGGCTAAAGATTCTCGCCCATTTATATCTTTTTTTCACTCGCGTGCTTTCACGCGTTTAGAGATGCGGCAGACTTGCGTTTTTGGCGTGGGAATCCCAAACTATGCTTACGGGGCTTTTTAAAAATGCTACTCTTGGCCTTCCCCCAAATCTACACACGTGTATTTAACTTGTAGAAGTCTATCTATTTGGACAGTGTTTGGGTTGAAGATTCTCGCCCATATCAACTTTCTTTTCTCTTCTAAGTTCTCGCGCGTTTAGAGATGCGCCACACTCGCGTTTTAGGTTCGGGAATCCCAACCAATGCTTACCTAGCTTTTTAAAGATGCTACTTTTAGCCCTCCCCCAAATCTACACAGGTGTATTTCACTTTTGGAAGTCTATCGATTTGGACAGTGCTTCAGTAACAGATTCTCGCCAAATCAACTTTGCTTTCTCTAGCAAGTTCTCGCGCGTTTAGAGATACACCACACTCGCACTTCTCGTGTCGGGATCTCAAACTATGCTTACTGGACTTTTTGAAGATGCTAGATTTGGCCCTTTCTCAAATCTACACGCGTATATTTCACTTGTGGAAGTCTATCGATTTGGAGAGTGTTTGGGTTGGATATTCTCGCCCATTTATATTTGTCTCTCTCGCGTGTTTTCGCACGTTTAGAGATGCGCCACACTCGCGATTTCGGTGTCGGCATCTCAAACTAAGCTTACTGGGTTTTCAAAAATGCTAGATTTGGCCCTTTCTGAAATCTACACACGTGTATTTTACTTGTGGAAATCTAACGATTTGGACAGTGTTTGGATTGGAGATTCTCGCCCATATCAATTTTCTTTTCTTTCGTAAGTTGTCGCGCGTTTAGAGATGCGCCAAACTCGCGTTTTAGGTGCGGGAATCTCAACTAATGCTTACCTAACTTTATAAAGATGCTACTTTTAGCCTCCCTCCAAAATTTATACACGTGTATTTCACTTGTGAAAGTCTATCGATTTGGTTAGTGCTTGGGTGAGAGATTCTCGCCCATATCAACTTTCTTTTCTCTAGTAAGTTCTCGCGCGTTTTGATATGCGCCACACTCGCGGTTTTGGTGTCGGGATCTCAAACTATGCTTACTGGACTTTTTAAAGATGTAGATTTGGCGCTTTCTCAAATCTAAACACGTCTATTTCACTTTTGGTAGTCTGTCACTTTGGACAATGCTTGGGTTGGAGATTCTCGCTCATTTATATTTTTTTCTCTCGCGTGTTTTCGCGCGTTTAGAGATGCGGCACACTCGCGATTTCGGTGTTGGCATCTCAAACTATGCTTACTGGAGTTTTAAAAATGCTAAATTTGGCCCTTTCTTAATTCTACACACGTGTATTTCACTTGTGGAATTCTCTCGCTTTGGACAATGCTTGGGTTAAAGATTATCGCCCATTTATGTCTTTTTTTTCACTCGTGTGTTTTCGCGCGTTTAGCAATGCGGCAGACTTGCGTTTTTGGTGTAGGGATCCCAAGCTATGCTTACCTAACTTTTTAAAGATGCTACTTTTTTCCCTCCCCTAAATCTACACACGTGTATTTCACTTGTGAAAGTCTATCGATTTGGACAGTGCTGAAAGTCACCAGGACCGGGCTACGAGCAGCGTGATTTTGACCAAGTTTGGGTCCCTTTCCAGGAACTTGGGCGATATTTTCGGGCCAGGGACTCTAAACTAATTCGATAAGACTTTGGTTTTCACTGAAATGGACAGAAGAAAAAATTTTGAACGCTTACTTATGAGTAGTCTGGCCGAAATCTTAACTTACTTAGTGACTATGACTAGAAAGTCGCCGAGACCGGTCTACGCGCAGCGTAATTTTATCAAACTTTGGGTCGATTTCCAGGAACTTGGGCGATATTTCCGAGTCCCAGGGACTCTAAACTAATTTAAGAAGACTTTGGTTTTCAGTGAAATGGACAGAAGAAAATTTTTTGAACGCTTACTCATGAGCAGTCTGGCCGAAGTATTGACTTACTTAGCCGGACTATGACCAGAGAAAGTCGTCGAGACCGGGCTACGCGCAGCGTGATTTTGACCAACTTTAATTGCGTCCATTTCCAGGAAATTGGGCGTTATTTCCGAGTCCTAGGGACTCTATTCTAATTCGAGAAGACTTGGTTTTCAGTGACATGGACAGAAGAAATATTTTTTAAATGCTTACTTATGAGCAGTCTGGCCGAAATATTAACTCACTTAGTGACTATGACTAGAGAGTCCCCGAGACCGGACTACGCGCAGCGTGATTATGACCAGCGTTGGGTCCAGTTAGAGTTCCTGGGATTCGGAAACATCGCCCAAGTTCCTGGAAATCGACCCAAAGTTGGTCAAAACCACGCTGCGCGTAGCCCGGTCTCTGCGACTTTCTAGTCACTAAGTGGCTATAAAAATCACGCTGTGCGGTCAAAATCGCGCTACGCTTAGCGTGGTCTCTGCGACTTTCTAGTCACTAAGTGGCTATAAAAATCACGCTGTGCAGTCAAAATCACGCTGCGCCTAGCGTGGTCTCTGCGACTTTCTAGTCACTAAGTAAGTCAAAGAGGGGCTATATTTCGGCCTGACTGCTCACACCCAAGCGTTCAAAAATTTTTCCTCTGTCCATGTCACGCAAAACCAAAGTCTTCTTGAATTAGTTTAGAGTCCCTGCGACTCGGAAATATCGCCCAAGTTCCTGGAAATCGACCTAAAGTGGGTCAAAATCACGATGCGCTTAGCGTGGTCTCTGCGACTTTCTAGTCACTAAGTAAGTTAAAGAGGGGCTATATTTTTTTGCCAGACTGCTCATAACTAAGCGTTCAAAATTTTTCCTCTTTCCATTTCACTCAAAACCAAAGTCTTCTCGAATTAGTTTAGAGTCCCTGGGACTCGAAAATATCGCTCAAGTTTTTGGAAATCGACCCAAAGTTGGTCAAAATCACGCTGCGCGTAGCCCAGTCTCGGCGATTTTCTGGTCACTAAGTGACTATATTTGAACTATAGTTCAAAAATTTTTCCTCCGTCCACTTCACTGAAAACCAAAGTCTTCTCAAATTAGTTTAGAGTCCCTGACACTCGGAAATATCACCCAAGTTCCTGGAAATCGACCTAAATTAAAGTTGCTCAAAATCACGCTGCGCGTAGCCCGGTCTCGGCGACTTTCTAGTCACTAGGTGGCTATATTTCGGCAAGACTGCTCATAACTAAGCGTTCAAAAATTTTTCCTCTGTCCATTTCACTCAAAACGAAAGTCTTCTCGAGTTAGTTTGGAGTCCCTGGGACTCGGAAATATCTTCCAAGTTCCTGGAAATCGACCTAAAATTTGTCAAATCAATCCAAGTTCCTGGAAATCGTCCTAAATTTTGTCAAATCACGCTGCGCGTAGCCAGGTTTTGGCGACTTTATAGTCACTAAGTGAGTTAATGAAGGGCTAGCTACATTTCGGCCAAACTGCCCGTAACCAAGCGTTCAAAAATTTTTCCTCTGTCCATTTCAATGAAAACGAAAGTCTTCTCGCATTAGTTTAGAATCCCTGGGACTCGGAAATATCGCCCTAGTTCCTGAAAATTGACCCAAAGTTAACGTTGGTCAAAATGACGCTGTGCGTAGCCCAGACTCGGCGACTTTCTAGTCACTAGGTGGCTATATTTCGGCAAGACTACTCATAACCAAGCGTTCAAAAATTTTTCCTCTGTCCAAAATTACGCTACAAGTAGCCCGGTCTCGGCGACTTTCTAGTCGCTAAATGGTTATATTTCGGCCAGACTGCTCATAACTAAGCGTTCTCAAAACCAAAGTCTTCTCAAATTAGTTTAGAGTCCCTGGGACTCGGAAATATTGCCCAAGTTCCTGGAAATCAACCCAAAGTTGGTTAAAATCACGCAGCACGTAGCCCGGTCTCGGCGACTTTAAGCACTGTCCAAATCGATAGACTTCCACGAGTAAAATTCACGTGTGTAGATTTAAGAGAGGGCTAAAAGTAGCATCTTTAAAAAGTTAGGCAGGACTTGGTTGGGATCCCCGCACCTAAAACGCGAGTGTGGCGCATCTCTAAACGCGCGAGAACTTACGAGAGAAAAGAAAGTTGATATAGGCGAGAATCTTCAACCTAAGCACTGCCCAAATCTATACTTTCACAAGTGAAATACGTTTGTGTAAATTTAAAGGAGGGCCAAAACTAGCATTTTCAAACAGCCCCGTAAGCATAGTTAAGCATCACCACACGAAAAACGCGAGTTTGCCGCATTGCTAAACGCGCGAAAACACGCGAGGGAAAAAAGATATAAATGGGCGAAAATCTTTAATCCAGGCATTGTCCAAAGCGATAGACTTCCACAAGTAAAATACACGTGTGTAGATTTAAGAAAGGGACAAACCTAGCATCTTTAAAAAGACCAGTGAGCATAGTGTAAGATCCTGACACCAAAACCGCGAGTGTGGTTCATCTCTAAACGCACGAGAACTTGCTACAGAAAAGAAAGTTGATGTGACCAAGAATCTCATATCCAAGCACTGTCCAAATCGATAGACTTCCACAAGTGAAATACACGTCTGTGTATTTAAGGGAGGGCTAAAAGTAGCCTCTTTAAAAAGATAGGTAAGCACTGGTTGGAAGCCCAGCACCTAAAACGCGAGTGTGGCGCATCTCGAAACGCGCGAGAACATAAACGAGAGGGAAAAAAGTTGATATGTGTTAGAATCTCTAACCCAAACACTGTCCAAACTGATAAACTTCCAGAAGAACGACACATGTGTGTAGATTTGGGGGAGGGCAAAAAATAGCATCTTTAAAAAGTTAGGTAAGCACTGGTTGGGATTCCCGCACCTAAAACGCGAGTGTGGCGCGTCTCTAAACGCACGAGAACTTACTAGAGAAAACAAAGTTAATATGTGCCAGAATCTCTTACCCAGGCACTGTCCAAATCGATAGACTTCCACAAGTGAAATACACCTGTCTAGATTTGGGTCCGGGAGGGATAACAGTAGCATCTTCAAAAAGTTAGTTAAGCATTGGTTGGGATTCCCGCACCTAAAACGTGAATGTGGCGCATCTCTAAACGTGCGAGAACTTACGAGAGGGAAGAAAGTTGATATGGGCGAGAAACTCTAACCCAAAAGCTGTCCAAATCGATAGACTTCCAAAAGTGGAATACATGTGTGTAGATTTGAGAAAGGGCCAAATCTAGCATCTGCAAAAAGTCCAGGACGCATAGTTTGAGATCCCGACACCAAAACCGCGAGCGTGGCACATATCTAAACGCGCGAGAACTTACTAGAGAAGCGAGAGTTGATATGGGCGAGAATCTCTTACCCAAGCACTGTCCAAATCGATAGACCTCCACAAGTGAAATACACCTGTGTAGATTTGGGGGAGGGCTAAAAGTAGCATGTTTATAAAGTTAGGTAAGCATTGGTTGGGAGCCCCGCACCTAAAAGGCGAGTGTGGCGCATCTCTAAACGCGCGAGAACTTGCGAGAGAAAAGAAAGTTGACATGGGCGAGAATCTCCAACCCAAACACTGTCCAAATCAATAGACTTTCATAAGTGAAATACACGTGTGTAGATTTGACAATAGGCCAAATATAGCATCTTAAAAAAGTTTAGGAAGCATAGTTTGAGATCGCGACGCCAAAACCGTGAGTGTAGCGCATCTCTAAACGTGCGAAAACGTTTTAGAGAAAAGAATGTTGATGTGGCCAAGAATCTCATATCCAAGCACTGTCCAAATCGATAGACTTCCAGAAGTAAAAATACACGTGTGTGGATTTAAGGGAGGGCTAAAAGTAGCCTCTTTCAAAAGTTAGGTAAGCATTGGTTGGAAGCCCCGCGCGTAAAACGCGAGTGTGGCGCATATCGAAACTGATAGACTTCCGGAAGCACAACACATTTGTCTAGATTTGGGGGAGGGCAAAAAATAGCATCTTTAAAAAGTTAGGTAAGCATTTTTGGGGATCCCCGCACCTAAAACGTGAGTGTGGCGTATCTTTAAACGCTCGAAAAATTACCAGAAAAAAGAAAGTTAATATGGGCGAGAATCTCCAACCTAAACACTGTCCAAATCGATACACTTCGACAAGTTAAATACACGTGTGTAAATTTGAGAAAGGGCCAAAATTAGCATCTTCAAAAAGTCCAGTAAGCATAGTTTCAGATGCCGACACCGAAATCGCGAGTGTGGCGCATCTCTAAACGCGGGAAAACAAACGAGAGAAAAAAACATATAAATGGGAGAGAATCTCCAACCCAAACACTGTCCAAATCGATAGACTTTTAGAAGTGAAATACACATGTGTAGATTTGAGAAAGGGCCATATCTAGCATGTTTAAAAAGTTCAGTAAGCACAGTTTGAGATCCCGACACCGAAATCGCAAGTGTGGCACATTTCTAAACGCGCGAGAACTTACTAGAGAATACAAAGTTGATATGGGCGAGAATCTCTTACCCAAGCACTTTCCAAATCGATAGACTTCCACAAGTGATATACACGTGTGTAGATTTGGGGGAGGGCTGAAAGTAGCATCTTTAAAAAGTTAGGTAAGCATTGGTTGGGATTCCCGCACCTAAAACGCGAGTGTGGCGCATCTCTAAACGCGCGAAAACTTACGAGAGAAAAGAAAGTTGACATGGGTGAGAATCTCCAATACAGAGACTGTCCAAATCAGTAGACTTTTAGAAGTGAAATACACGTGTGTAGATTTGAGAAAGGGCCAAATCTAGCATCTGCAAAAAGTCCAGTAAGCATAGTTTGAGATCCCAACTCCAAAACCGCGAGTGTGGCATATGTCTAAACGCGCGAGAACTTACTAGAGAAACGAGAGCTGATATGGGCGAGAATCTCTTACCCAAGCACTGTCCAAATCGATAGACCTCCACAAGTGAAATACACCTTTGTAGATTTGGGGGAGGGCTAAAAGTAGCATGTTTATAAAGTTAGATAAGCATTGGTTGGGAACCCCGCACCTAAAAGGCGAGTGTGGCGCATCTGTAAATGCGCGAGAACTTACGATCGAGGGGAAAGAAAGTTGATATGGGCCAGAATTTCTAGTTTAAACACTGTTTAAATCGATAGACTTCCACAAGTAAAATACACGTTTGTAGATTTGAGAAAGGGCCAAATCTAGCATCTCTAAACGCGCGAAACTTGCTAGAGAAAACAAAGTTGATATGGGCGAGAATCTCTTACCCAAGCACTGTCCAAATCGATAGACTTCCACAAGTGCAATACACGTATGTAGATTTGAGGGAGGGCTAAAAGTAGCATCTTTGTAAAGTTAGATAAACATTGGTTGGGATCCCCGCACCTAAAGTGCGAGTGCGGCACATCTCTAAACACGCCACAACTTGCGACAGAAAAGAAAGTTGATATGTGGGAGAATCTTTAACCCAAACACTGTCCAAATCGATAGACTTCCAGAAGTAAAATACATGTGTGTAGATTTGGGGGAGGGCTAAAAGTAGCATCTTCAAAAAGTTAGGTAAGGATTGCTTGGGATCCCCGCACCTAAAACACGAGTGTGGCGCATCTTTTAACCAGCGAAAACACGCGAGAGAAAAAAAAGATAAATGGGCAAGACTCTCCAATCTAAACACTGTCCAAATCAATAGACTTCCACAAGTGAAATACAAGTGTTTAGATTTGAGAAGGGGCCAAATCTAGCATCTTCAAAAAGTCCAGTAAGCATAGTTTGAGATGTCGACACCGAAATCGCGAGTGTGGCGCATCTTTAAACGCGCAAAAACACGCAAGAGAAAAAAACTTATAAATGGGCGGAAATCTTCAGCCCAAGCATTGTCCAAAGCTGCAGACTACCAGAAGTAAAATACAAGTGTGTAGATTTGGGAAAGGGCCAAATCTAGCATCTTTAAAAAGTTAAATAAGCATAGTTTGAGATCCTGACTCCAAAACCGCGAGTGTGGCGCATCTCTAAACGCGCGAGAACTTACTAGAGAAAATAAAGTTGATATTGGCAAAAATCTCTTACCCAAGCACTGGTTAAATCGATAGAGTTCCACAAGTGAAATACACGTGTGTAGATTTGGTGGAGGGCTAAGGTAGCATCTTTAAAAAGTTAGGTAAGCATTGGTTGGGATTCCTGCACCTAAAACGCGAGTGTGGCGCATCTCTAAACGCGTGACAAGTTACGAGAGAAAAGAAAGTTGATATGGGCGAGAATCTCCAACCCAAACACTGTCCAAATCGATAGACTTCCAGAAGTAAAACACACGTGCATAGATTTGGGAGAGGACTAAAAGTAGCATCTTTAGAAAGTTAGGTAAGCATTGGCTGGGATCCCCGCACGTAAAACGCGAGTGTGGAGCATCTCTAAACGCGCGAGAACTTACGAGAGAAAAGAAAGTTGATAAGGGCGAGAATTTCTCACCCAAGCACTTTCTAAATCGATAGACTTTCACAAGTGAAATGCACGTGTGTAGGTTTGGGGGAGGGCTAAAAGTAGCATCTTTTAAAAGTTAGGTAAGCATTGGTTGGGATTCCCGCACCTAAAACGCGAGTGTTGCGCATCTCTAAACGCGCGAGAACTTACGAGAGAAAAGAAAGTAGATATGGACGAGAATCTCTTACCCGGTGGGTGTGATCCTGACTGGAGCGGAATATTCTGCGATCAAGGTAAGTTTCTTCCTCCTTTATGTGACTCTTTCGCTACAGCTCTCGATAAAATGACACAAGCTGTTCGACATTCTCTGACCAATCAGAGCAAAGCTGAAGCATTTTTTGGCCAATCACGAGCTCAATCGCATGAAAACTTTGCCCGCGCTTGTTAAAGGCATTACATTTTACAGCGTATACGGGGTCCTCTCTCCTTAAAAGGAAATTACCAATCACTTGAGTCACTTGATTGAAACTGTCGTTTGCATTTTTGCATTGAATTTTTTGAAAATAAGTTATCGAGTGATTCAATTGTAAACATCGCAATTTTGTTGATTTCTTTCCAATAGTTTTCCATGGTTAGTCAGGAATTTAAGACCAGAAGAAAGTTGCACGCTTGCCGTTGTGTGACGTCAAGGTTGTCTTGAGGCGTAATGTTTTGTTTCCATATTTAGTGATTGTTTGTTATAGTAGTGTGGGTCTTGCGGCATAATGTATATCTGTAAAATGGGATGTTACTATACTTAATCGCGGGATGTCTCAATAAAGAAGTAAGGAAATCACTGTACGTTTATTTTGTTTTGTTCCCAAAATGTGCCCAGGTTTCGATCTGTGTAGCCATGGTTAACTGAGGGGAGTGCTTATAAAAACCGGCCAACACCATAGGAGCAAACATAGATGCCAAGAATTATGTTGGAAGGTCCACAACCAGGCACAATCTTTTGTTTTATGCTCATACTCTATGTATGAGTTGCGGAACCAAAACGCTACTATTGGTTTATCCGTCAGAAGTAAACAACTATTGTGTTTTGTGCATTGTGAGGGCCAAACAAGTGAACAAAAACGTACAACAAAGAACTTTGTAGGGTTTCATCACCATTCTCCTCTATTAACTATGGTGCGGCTCAACAGGTCTCGTTTCCAGTGCCTTTCCAAAATCTATTCTACCGCCCGACAGTGCCTTCCCGATCATTCACGGAAGCCTCGTACTTTTAGGCGACTCACATCCCGTGTTTTCGAAAGGTTTCACCGTGGTTTTGTATCGGGACTCATCATGCAAAAAGGTGATTTTTACTTTTTGAACTCCTAGGCACAATTGTAAGCTCTTTTAGCTTCTTGAATTGTTTGCAAAAGGCCGGCGTGCGCACGGGCTTCAATCGCGCGTTGTCTCGTGTGACCGTTACTTTGCTGGGTCTGTTTGTATACAGCTGTTTCGAGAAAAGTTGTTGGATGAAAGCGTCAAGCCCACGCGGCATGACCGAATGGTAGTCTGGGTAGTCATTGGATTTTTGCGTGTCGGTGTAGAGGAAATCTACAAATTTGTACTTTTGCACGTGAAGTATTAGGAAGGACATATTAGACATCAAAACTTATAACACCGTTCTTTTACTGTTTCGTAGTTTGGTTTAAAAACTGTTTCGAAAAGTCTGAAGAAGAAGAAAACCTAAGAATTGACGTTTGCGACTTTTTTTATGCTTAAGTATTCAGCGTGAGCAGCAGCTCTCTACTGTGTGCTCTTTTACGCTTTATTCCGACAAGCTTTCTCCAAACAGTTGTAGAAAACAACCTTCAACTTCAATCTCAGCTCTCCTTACTTACACTACAGTAGAAATTTTACTTTGGGACACATATATTAAGGGCCGCCACCTTTAAGAGAACAAAACCGTTTGCCCGGTAGCAAGATACCTCTTTGTATCGACGAGCTCTAATTAGAAGGGTACCTCCCTTTAAGGGGCACCTTTCATTATCCCGAGGGTATCCCCTATCTGGAGGTTTCAGTCTGTAAAAGTTCAGAACAACCTGCAGATAACCGTTTTATATTGATTTTATTGCACATGGCGCCGTAACAATAACATTGATAACTTAGGAGTCAACAATCTTCACTTTAATCAATACTTTGATTCTTTTAGAGCTCTGCAAAATAAATAAACTTTCACTATTATTGCTTTTCTGACGTCAACTTTGAAATTTTTCTTCTTGTTATAGATTTAAATGTACAATATTCGGCTTTCTTCAGCTGTCACCAAATCTCTGTCCCACAATTACAAAGTTTCTAACCATTACTAACAAATATACAGCCTGATGATGTTTTGCGAAAGAAAGGAAAAGGCACTTACACAAAATTGAACATACAGATATTTTCTGAAATATTTAATACAGAAGACAATTACGAGAGAAAGTGTTCCCTTTAACATCCCTCCCTCACAGAGATTTCACTCCGAACTATCAGTTATCTGTCAAGCACAGATTACCTTTTCACAAGTTCTGAGAGATTTTAGAGATGAGAGGTACTGAATTCGAAGATGACGATAGAAATGGTAACAATATATACGACTTATAAATAGATCACAAGCGATTTTCATGGGCATGACTTGTCGTGTATTGGTCTCTTGTTTAGGCCTGAAAGTAATATCTGATCATAAGCAACATAAGAGAGAAGCTACCGTTGTATTGCTGTGCTTCGGGGATAATAGCTTTTTCTAAGTAGTAGTTTTAAAGAACAAAAACCCTCCCATTTTATGATACATGCAACATAGTCCGAATCATATCATACAGCAAGTTTTGCTTCCTACGAATTCCCGTACAAGTGGCAGGAATTTTCGGAATTTAATGCCCAATCAGAAGTGGGTTGGAGCGCCACGAAAGCTGTGACGTCAGCTTGTTGCGATGACGATCTGACGACAGCTCATTACCATGAAGATGAATCATGCTTTGGGCTTTGCCAATATCGAGCATAGGATGCTGAGCTTCGACAGCTGCAGGTTTGCGGCAGCTCTTTAACAGTAACAGACAAACTTATTAACTAAGCAGCAATTTTTGCACCCAGTCCAATGTTGCGTCGAAAGGAGAAATACAAAGGCTCGCGTACGATTCATCTAAAGTATTGTCTAAGGTTACCTAAAGAAACAGAATAAACTATTTATTCGTGCAACGAAATTGATACTTTTAACAGGTTGGAGTTAGTAACTACAACGCATGCATGGGATCACGTGACTTGTGACATGACAGCTCATTCAGTGGTCGTGAAGTGCGCGGCATTTCAGGACGAAAACCAAAGCAACACATCCACAGCTTTCATACCTACAAAACAGACAACAATAACGCCAAGGCGTCAGACACAGCGCCCATTGCAACAAAAGTGCCGTGACCATTCTTGATCACTCTCTGGAAGCCACACTCTTCTTTCGAGCGTCAAACAACTTTCTTGTGCATTAGCAAGGAAAAACATTGCGTGATGCAAGACATCACGGGTGCGAAAAAGCCTAACATTGTGAACTCAGTTACAATCCAGCAGTTACGGAGGGTCCAAGGCTCGAGCGCCCAGGCTAAACGTAGGGAACGCGGGATTCGCGTGTTACACGCACGAGGTCAAAGAGAAAGAGTACGACGCGCACGTTTAACAGTGAGACGCTCGTTATCCACCGGTCATTTTGGGAAGCGCTTCGTGCACGAGATCGATTTAAGCCTCGCGAGTCGGGCTGATATAAACAAGAATGGCTCTAGCCTGGATCAAACACGCGCGCTTCGTTACAATGAACCATCGTGCTCACTTTCTAATGAATTTGACAAACAACTCGGAGCTTCTCTATCTCATTGGTTGGTAACGTTTTCTCCTAACAATCACACGGACACCTTATGTGCCTAAAAACTGCACAGGCCAAAGTTGGCGCCATATATCCCCATTGGCGAATAAGGTTCGCGAGACAGGGAGCGCTTGCTACGAAAATAGAATCTTACCTTGTCAGGATCGTACACCGGTATTTTATCCAGTAGCGCTCGATCGTTCTCCTCGTCACGTGCAATGAACAGGGTGTGGCCTAATCCGCACGCCACTTGTTGAATGTAAATGCCTTCTAGAGGTTCCACTATCTTTGGGTTTGATGAGGACTTTTGTCCGCCTTTCTTTAATCCGTAACCCTAAAGAAAGGAATTATAGAGGCAACTATTACGATGTCTGAATCTTGAAACCACAGGAAGTATATGTGTTAAGGACCAAATGAACAGTTCGTTTTAAACGGGAATTCTTTAGTATTAAAAAAATGGCTGGTTCCGCAAGGTTTGTTCGTTTTGTTGGACTTCATTATATATATGAGTGATAACGTCGTTTTAAATACATTAGAAATTAGACTACGAGTAGTCCCTCTTTCGCTCAGTCCGTCGTGCGTGACGCGAAAGAAATTCGCGAGAAAAAAATGGCCGCGCGAAATCCTGGGGGCTAGGAGCGCGCGAAAGGAGGGACTACCGCCTAAGCCCAAGAGTTTGCCCTTTCACGGC
>Ga0126339_10001721_pt1 | contig 15207 bp, 7 predicted proteins | sample OrbTmetagenome_2_FD_92532 | JGI IMG/M metagenome (GOLD analysis project Ga0126339, IMG submission 92532) | Coral microbial communities from Petempiche,Puerto Morelos, Mexico - Orbicella T R C metagenome | ecosystem: Host-associated > Invertebrates > Cnidaria > Coral | place: Petempiche,Puerto... | reverse complement strand
TAGCTAAGACAGGGGAAAAAATCAATTTGCAATTAATGTAGCAAGAATCCAATCCTGTAAAAAATGCGTTTGAGTAAGTCAGTTATTTATTCACACGAAAGAAACACAGATAAAGACAGAACAGATAGTTCGATCAAAAATGAATTTTATTGTCAGAATAGTTCTACAACTCGGTATAGCAGTCGCTTCTGCTCCCGAAAATGAGCTCCTAAAGAGTTCAAGAGAGCCAAGGACATTATATAAACGAAGAGGTCCCCGAAATTGGACAGGCGACATTTTGCTACTTCTGAGTAATCCAAAATTTTTCGAGGAACAAGTTAGCTAAGAGAGGAAAAAGATCAATTTGTAATGCAGCAGAGCCTAACCCGAAAAAAATGCGTTTGAATAAGTTTTTTTATTACCAGACAAAAGAAACACAAATAAAGAAAAAAAAAACAGTTCGTCAAAAACTGAGTTTTATTCTCAAAGTATGTGTTCTACAACTCAATGTAGCAGTCGCTTCTGCTCCCACTTATGAGCTTCTAAAGAGTTCTCGAGAGCAAAGAACACAATTTTAACAAAGACGTCCCCAAATGTCAACTAGCGAAGTTGTTTAACATCAGCATAATACAAACTTTTTCGAAGAACTAGTGAAACAGGGAAAAAAGATTTGTAATTAATCCAGTAAGAGTCCAACACTGTAAAACTGCGTTGAGTAAGTCAATTATTTATTTAGACAAAAGAAACACACAATAATAACGAAATAAAACACTTCCGGTTTGCTCAAGAGAGATTTTATTCTTCGAGTTTGTGCGATAATATTCGCTCCAACAGTGTTGACTAGCCATGCATTGATAAGATTTAAAACGAAAAAGTTCCCGAAAACGGACAAGAAAAAATAAGCAGTCTTAAGATGTTGCCTTCCAACCCACGACGAACAAGTCAGAGGGCCTAAACATATTTGTGACGTGATGAGCGTCGAACCCCTGCAAGTGAAATAAGTTAGATAAAAAGCACAAAATAATGCCACAGGACCTAAAGTAATCCATGAGGGGACGCGCTCCTATTTTTTTTTTTTCTTAAGTGGCCAGAATAACCAAGGATGTTCCTGTGTCAAAACATGGCACTGCTTGTGGAACACCCAGGGTTACCTGGGCACACATTTGGGGTTTGAATTGGCCTGCTGTCGAGAAAAATCCGATACCAGGCCCTTGTCGTAGGTTATCGGTTGAATTCGAAAGCCGAAGACCGATCGTCATCGAAGTAATCCGAAAAGCCGATCCAAACAAAAAAGTTCACCTGGCCGACGCCGAAGCGAGGCTATGCTGTATAACATTAGACTACAACCCGTACTATTGTCCACGCTGTCTATTTCTCTTCGATTATAAAACAAAACTGATCACTAATGTAAGGCCAAAGAATCTCGAAGGAAACAACACTGTGGCCAAGAGGGCGAGTTACATTCCAATGTCCTGTGACAGCATTCATCCACGCGCGTTTTCCACGTTTGACTCGCGTGGCAAAAACAACAGCAACAACAACCTTCATGTTATCATTTTATAGATAGGATTAAATATCACCAAGAGAACGTTTCGAATAAGCGAACAATTATTCACCGACCTCAGAATGATTAATTGTTGTAGCATGTACCACGTCAGTGAAGGAGGGGGAAAATTTACTTTTTTTCTGAAATCATTCCAGATTATAGAACTGATTGGGTTTTGCTTATCCATTGATAAATCATGCAATTTATACCAGCATTCGAAATGCAATCAGTTCACCTGTGTGGTACATACCAGTTGAACGGTTATCCTCTATGCTATCTACTCTATTCAAATCACATGTGACGAGAAGCCGAAGCAGTTTTGCTATTTTTTCTATATTCCATTGTGTCCAATGATGTCTTGGTGATCCATTTGTCTTGGCTTGTCGACGTTGCATCTACCTAGCTAATTTACTCTATAACTGTCTTGCTATCCCGCGATGAATTGGTCCTTCTTTATCCATTCCTAAGTATATCACTTAAGAGGTCTTAACAACTGTTTTGGAGTTAGTGTCGATCCAGTCCCCATGTAGTGTTCCAGTTGCTCCGCCGGATGTGAAGTCTACCAACGCCTACAATTTACCTACAATAGACGGTCTAAGCTTCCTGCGCCTGCGAAGTGAAATGCAAGCAGATTCCTTGGAGAGGCCCGTCCCACGAGGCAACGCTAGCAAAGAGACACGTGCATATCTGGTTGTTAACACCGCCTGTAAGCGAGATAAGCCTCTAAGGAGATTTTAACTAACTTCCAGGCTATGCTTGCAGTCTGCTTACTCTCCAGATAGAACAAGGCCTTCTCGTACGATGAACCTTGCTGGTCAACTTTCCAGCAGATCGATTTTGGAGGCTACCTGACCTAAATTTGTAAGCGATTTTAACTAGGATGTGTGCTTTATCCCGGACACCCATAACACTAAAGCCTACCCTAATTAGCTACCTGTAACTGGAAAACTTGCAGCTTAACTTGACAGGCGAAAACAAAACAGTCTTCGTTCCTGTATTAAGCTGTCTGTCTCCAGTGTCCTAAATTTGTAATTATTTAAATTAAATCTACGTCTGGATGAACCTTGACTGGAATATTACCCTGTTAATAACAGTTTTAATTCTGCCATTAAAAGGAAAAGTTCCTGTCAATAACAGTTGTAGAGCAGTCATTGAAAGGAGCCCAGTAAGAAAAGAATTTTTTTTTTTTTAACAACTAGAAAACACTAAGCGGGAGATCTGAGCAGAAGCCGAAGTGTTGCCGAAACGAAGCCGAACTGTGCCGAAGAAAAGCCGAACATTGAGTCTTGTTCCGAATAATGAACGAATGAAATATCGGAAGGCCAAATTATGAAACCCAGGAAAGGAAAAGGGAGACCCTAACCCAAACCACCCATCACTAACTAAACTGTCTAAGATTAATTAATTGAGCCGAACCAGCCGAATATAAGCGAATGTTAGCCGAATGTTGACCGAACGTCAGTCGAATTCTAGGTCCATCCAGAGCTCTAGCTAACTACCCACCCTACCCTGCCCACAAAGAACTGCACCAACCACTAACAAAAAGGTGCACGTGATCTTGTGTCTTCCGTTGCCAAGATGATTGGTCGCTGATATTTTGAAGTCTGCACTGGAACGGACTGTTAACTCGGGACATTGGACTGACTGCTTGACGAGGCTCGGTGAGACTAAACTGAAAAAAGAGCATAAGAAAAACTAAGAGTAAATTTTTTACTCGGAACTGAAATTTCTACATAGCTCTGTACTTTATTACATGTACTTTTTCTTCATAGTATTTAAATACGCAAGCAGAAATATCCATGAATTGTATGCATAATTTAAAACGAAGATACATGAAAATCTTGCCAGTTCAGACGATTTTATTTGCTCGTTTTACCCATAGATTAGAAATACGCTCGTGATAACATTTCTCTGAAATAAAAAGTGGAAAAAAGTCAAGTTTTGTGTAGGCGCTTTTGATTTCAGACAGGTCATTCTTTCCTTTCACTCGAAGTTTACGCTTAACAATTTGTGTTTATCAAGAACTGTCGGGCCAAAATACTATGTAAAAATTCAGTTAAAATACCCTAACATGCATTACAATTACGGGAAAAAATAAAGTAAACAAATTCAGAGGCAAACATACCTGTATGAGTTGTATGTGAAATGAGTATCATGCGTTGATACCGCGGTACGTAACGTTCGCCGCCATGATTAATTCGACAGGCTTGTTTCAAGATGCTGCGTTTTGTCGTGGCTTTGAATTAGTCCTTCAGTCGCTATCTCTGGATTCAAAAGAGCAAAGAAAACTTGCTTAATTCACTTCTCCAAGAAAATATAAAGTTATGACTGAAATTGTTCGGTTCAAAGTTGACTTCTTCTCTCTTAGAATATGACGGTTTGGTCTTTTTGAATTGGAGCTTAAACGCTATATTACTTACTGTACCTTTCTCAAGTCATAGGACTTCTTTTGGTTCTAGACAGAGCTAGAGCTTTAGAGGTCTTTAACCGTGGAGTACACGTAAAGTTTCGGGTGTTTTAGGCTTCAAAACAATTGTCAACGTCTTCGGTTCCTTCTCATGTGCAATTTGAATAATTAATTTAAGTTGGGCGTGAATATTGTCTCGACCAGAAAAAGAAATATGATTGGTTCACGATACCAAAGCCTCACGGATTTACACTGTGGCAGTGCGTTGGTTATATGCTAATCAAATGATTGTCTTCAAGGTAAAAGCATAAACATTGTTCGCGGAAAATAGATTTTTACGAACGCATAGACATAGTCAGCTTGCTACCACAAAAAACGTTGACTCCCTCTTTCGAATTCAGTGGAAAACTGCGTGGATTCTCATAGAAAAGCAAAAACATGTATTTATTAGAAAATACTTTGTAAGAAGGAAGCGCGTGAAAAAAAAAACTATATTCTAGTTAGCAATTAGATTATTCGCTCTCGATTTCTCTGAGGTAATAGCTGATGAAGCAGAATCAACTATCACCTCATAAAAATCGAGAGCAAATAATCTATTTGTTTTGGTGGAATTCTGACCAAATTTCTCTTAAAAACCTATTTCCAATTATTTCTCCACATATTAAGTAATGAATTTTCCAGTGAAAATGAAGAACAAGCCTCGTCTACACGAGCAATTTTTGTGACAATTGTTATGTGACAATTTTTATTTATTAATGAACGTGTTGATGAGGAAAACAGACCAAATATATTTGCTGAAAAGCTGGAGTGTTAGCTTTTATGTGACAAATAAAAGTTGTCAAATACGAAAAATTGCTCGCGTAGACGACTCGTCACATAAAATGTGGCAAATATGTTCGTAAGTGCCATGTTTTGGGGGACGACCACGAAGCCTCGCCTTGTTTCTGTGTATCTCTGCTGTCCAAAGTCAATACTGGCGCACTAAACTTTGAGCTGCTGACGAATATTTGCCGTGCCATCTACACATAAAAATTGCTCGTGTAGACGAGGCTTAAATTATTGTCACTTTTCTGCCAGAAAATACTTCCTCTGATAAACATGAATGTTACTTTAAGTACGAGGAATAACTACAAGTTTTAAAATGGGAAATAGCAGACACTACTAGCTAAGTACTAGTTGTTGGCCTAGGCCTCCATCAGGTTATAACTCCACAGCTCTGGAGCTTTCCAAAGGAACAAAGCTAAGATATCCCAACAAAATGAAACATTACTCTTGCTTTTACTGAGTTTTTATCTTGAGAAGAATTCACACTGAACCTTTCATGATCAAGAGAGGAAGGGCTTCTTACGAGCCACGAATATTATGTCCACGTCAAATCACGCGCGTGTGAAGTTTGCTTGGAGTAGAGCTCTTGTTCCACAATAAGCCGGGCATCTGTGTTTCGTAGCAGCTCAAGATATAAAAAAGGATCCGACACTGAATACATTGAATAGAACGTGTAGCAACGAGTTGGGAGAAAAGAAGATTTCTTCTATTTAGTTAAAGTTCTGAACACTAGCGTACACAAATCTATGGGAAGACCGACCAACACGTGTATAATTTGCAATTTAGATGTCAGTTTGCCATAATGCACGCACTGACTATTGGTTTCGTTGCGAGTATTTGATTTAGTGACTTGCTCATTGCAATAAAGGAGGGATAATTAATTTGTCTTATCCTGACTGGGATCAGGAAAGAGACAGGTAGAAGGTTCCGGTAAAATACAGTTGGTGTATATACAGATGATATATACAGATGATGTGTCAGTGTCCCCTAATTAGTATGGTGTATTATTTTCAGGCTATAAGGTTTTTGACACTTTAATAAAGTTCTTACTTACTCACTTTGTTATGCATCCCAAAAAGCATATAACATTATCCTCAGACGTAGAAAAGAAGCTCAGAATCTCCCCCATGGTACAGGGGCAGGGGGTGGGGAGGAGAGAAAGGATCTCCTTTGCAGTACAGGGAGTAGAGTGAGAATCTTCCGCTCATTTACTTGATACATGTGGCCTTTAGATTGATGCTCATCTTGCAGAGACCCTCTTCAAAGAGCCGAGTCAGCAGGAAGTCAAACGGGCGAAAGCGACGCAAGCAAGGTTTACAGGAACGAACGAGAGAACAAGCGAGAAAATGATATAGGAAGTTCATTCTCGCAAACATTGGGTCGTCACGCAACCCTTCTCTTTTGCGCGACGACCGGCGAAGTAACGGCTGCAAAGGAGACTGTTTCTCCAAGGGTGATTGGTGATCTACAAGAAAAGATGTCTTTAATGGTTGTGACATCTCAAGGGACAACCTCGGATACATCATATCCCTCATTTTTTTTTTTTTTCCCTTTCTTTCTTTCTCTCTTTCGTTGGCCCAAAATCGTTTTACTTCCATGTTCACCTGTATTTTTATCCGATCGTTGATCGCAGTGGTACAATCGCGAGAGAACTGGACCGGCCGAGCGCAAAACGGGAGTCTTGACGGGGTAGTAGGTGGGGACCGAGATAAATATTCTTCGTTTGGCTCACTTCGCTCGCATCCTCGCCCCTCCCCCCTAATACTTTCGCGATCGCTTCACTCGCTTTTTCCATCGCGTGCGTTGAAAAATAGAGAGGCTGTGAACTATTTACTTCATGTAAGTAACTTGTACATCATTTTCAAAAATTAAAAATTACCAATACTTAGTTTCAACAGATGTAAGAACCTCTAAAATCGTGACGTTTTCAGCAGCACTTCGCTTTGTAATAGAAGACCCTTGAAGTTCCAAGCAGTTATGCGTTGCGTGACATTAAAATAGCGGCCCGAGAAGGCTCTCGCGTAAGTCAAAAGATGAGTTTTCGCTTAAGTTGTTGCTAACGGAAACATTCTTTTACTAATAGAAAGTATCATTTTCAATGTTTTGGAGTTCTTGAGTAAAAACTTTTCGTTTCAATAGCAAAAACTCAATGAAAAATATCTTTGTTACTTTACAGCCGCCATGTTGGTGCCCACCCATCTGGATGGGCACCAACATGGCGTCTCGATACAAAGCCCTATACATTTGTGCAGAACACTTCCCCGAATAACGCGCGAATGCAAAACCACACAGACCTAAATCTTGGTGAGATTGTTCACTAAGAGGAATCGTTACGATTTTTATTTTTGATGAAGTGACAGTGTAAAACCAGCAAATTATAGAGTGTGTGCATTGTCACGCAATAAAAAATAAAATCAAAACCATTCAGTGGATGAAATCAAGAAATTGTGCTATTATAGACGATAAATAAAGAAGACAAATCTCCAAGTTTAAGGTGTGTGCGTTGTTCCAAAGTTGAGATATTCGGCGAAATGTTCCGCGCAAAATTATAGAGCCTAGTATGGAGCCGCCATGTTGGAGGACCTCCCTAGTCTTCATATATGGCGGCCGGAAAATAGTGTAACCATCTGAAACTTACTTTGGTTATCTAGACAACTGATTATGTGAACCGAACCAAAAAGCATTTACACAAGCACTTTTCCTAATACTTTAACTCCTAAAATGGCTAAAAATCACGAGATAAGTGTATATTTTTCGACAAACACGATCTTACCTTCATGTCACGCACCGCCATAACTCCCAAATTCAAAATGCGCTGGTTTCCAAACGAAGGACGCTATTGAGCTGGAAAGTTGTAAAGATATATGAATTTCGTACTTCTTATGCGTGATGAGGGTCAACCCCTTAGGGGCTCTTTAGTTTTAAATTTGAGAATTTGATGACGTCACGTGCACACACTCTATATGATTGGTTTGGTTTTAATCTTGCATGCTTTCTCACGGGCCTTCACGGTCGGTTGATTTCGGTGACGGATCGGAGGCGAACAGCCGCCTCAAACCGCGTGACCTGAAAACGATTGACCGAGGCAAAATAACGAGGCCTAGGAACTAGGCAAGTTTTAGTCAACATGTTGATTTCAATTTTTCAGAATCATTCTTATGTGAGGAGAGCGTGTCAAGGCTCATGGAACCGCAAGACAACTGATAACGCAACTTGCTCACAAATCTAGATGCCTCAAATGCAAGCAGTTTATTCCAGATTATTATGATCGTATTCCTGCATTTCTAAGAATGATTGTATCTGTGCAAAAATAAACATACTGATCATTAGATCCACTTTTAAAACTGACTCTTAATTGGGCATTTGTTATACAGTGTATACATGAAGTACATTGCCAAAACTCTAGTTCAGCAGGTGGGTCCAAGGTGACAGGCATTTTGAAACTTGATGTCTGCGTATTATGTGACGTCATTATTTGAATAAGTAATTATTAAATTAAGGATTTACTTTACTGGTGAGTTTTTTTAAAATTCACTCAAAATTACATTATACTAGCCTTTTGACTGGTATAATTTGTAGTTCCAGAAAATATCCATACCTCCCTCACAGAAGGGATTTTTTTTCAAGGAACAACCCCCCACCCCACCCCTCTGGAAATTCCAATTGAGCTTGATACATTTCCCTAACTGTTTTGGTCTTAGGGAACCCCACCCCCAGGAAATTTCAATCCTTTCTGTGGAGGGAGTGTGATATTTTCTAGAACTGCACAATTTGAAAAAAATTTCATTAAGAGTTGTGTAAATCCTACAAAAATTGCTTAAGCTTTTTGAGCTGTCACATGGCTACTCATTCATTACAATTCATAACTGAGAAACTTGCAAATGCACATTTAGTGTTAACAATTTTCGCACTGGAGTGAAAATAAAAATTAACGATAAATTTGCCTGTTCTCAGCCAATCAGAATGAAGTAATATAACAATGAAAGTGGACTAGTTCTGATGCTCAGCACACCACATAAGTTTGATTACTAATTTGAGTGAATAATTTTTGGGAAAATCATGAGGGACACAAAGACTAGGCTCGATTACCAGCTGCTATTCATGAAAGGAGCCTGTGCTCCTCCCCCGAACTCACAGCTGGACTCATGGACTTGGCATTGTTAATTTCAAGCAATAAGAAATCTGCCTGCCTGAATCGAGCTGGCTGCATAAATTAGCTTTCTCACAGTACCAAAGAAGTTGTGCGATATGAAGTGCGATTGCATTAGTGGGACATTTAACCAAATACCATCAACTAATGAAATCTCGCCTGACCTAAATCATAGTGACATATACAACGCGCAAAATAGTCAACAGACCTATGCGTTAGAATCTATGTTTGAATCATGTGGTGCCAGAATGTCAGATAACGAACAGAGTCAACAAAGAGAGGGATAAACGCAAACATCGATCTCAAGAAACAAAACACTCAGTCAAATTGATGTGTACGGTAGTCTTCTATAGAACATTGCATGTAATGCCCTTCCACAACAATAATGTGAAACAAAATAGGTTGGAGGGCCAAAATTAAAAGAAGAAGTTGCAAAAATGCCACAAATTTTACAAGCCGTAGATGTCATCTGGGCCTGCCTGTGATTGTCATCAGATGACATTTCTGGCCACCTGAAGCGCCGCAAGAATTAAATTATGAATTTACATCACAGACATGCTTTGCCGCTCACACGTCCAGCCATCTCTTCTTGAGGAGGAAAGTAGACCAGACTCGAGAAAACAGTGGAAATCGAGCCTACAACAAAGACTTCCCCCCTCCCCCCTCCTCCCTCCTACCTCCAAGGCATAAAAACACAAAAAAGGCTGAAAGACATCATTATTTTAATGTCTGCATATAGTACAAAGGGACTTCTGTTTTAATGCCAAAAATATTCAATAAACTAAAACATTTCAAATAATGCATTGACTTGAATGAAAGATACAACTAACAAAATACTGCATGAGGTTCATTCATCAGATTTAAAACCCCATAGGGAAAATAATAAACTATTTTATTCTTGAGGGAGGATAAGAAATTCCAATGAATAAAAATTCCTGTCCAACAAAAGCAACACAAAAAATCATACAAAATGCATCATACAAGACAAATTTATCAGCAAATTGCCTGACCGATCAGACTTTTGGCTACAGACTTTTTAATTATTCTAAAAAGTAAAATGTAAATAAAATACTAAAGATTTATATATAAAAATTCTCTTCAGAGATACAACTTTTGCTGACAATCTGATGTACAAAACGACAACATCCCGAAGGTTAGGAAGTAACTGGGCTCAAAAAAGAGTAAAAGAACATAACACAAGTTTGTCTATGAAAGTACTTCGCATTTATCCAAAACCTCCCTTGGAATTCTTAAACAACAAATTTTAAATTGTTCACCACTCTGGGGAAACTTGGAGCAAAATTTCCACTCACTCGTAACAATATCGTAAATCTGCAGAGAAGAATCTTCTCCAAAGTGGCCACACAAAAAAATGTTTCCTTTGAAACTCACTGCACTTGTGTACCCTCTTGGAGTAACTGTATTTGCAATGCTACTCCACATGTCAGTTACTGGGTCATACACCTCACAGAAGCTTGAGTGAGAGTAATTTTCACTCCCGCGGCCACCAAACACAAAAACTTTTTCATTGACAACTGCACCACAACCAGCCACTCGTTTTTCTAGAGTTGGGGCAACCAGGCACCATGCCTTTTCCTCTGGATCAAATCTTTCAACAATGTTGACATATTCAACATCTGATTTACCTCCAATAGCATACAAGTGACTTCCACTAGCTGCTGCACAAACACTTGACCTGGGACCACTTAGAGAGGACACCTCTTGCCACAGGTTGGTATCAGGATTGTATCTCTGCACCATGCTCAAGCGCTTGTTTTCTTTCTGCTCAACTCCACCCATGACATATAGCAAGCCCTGAAATGTCACAACAGTACACCACTTGACTTTTTGCTTGAAAGATTCCAGAGGAGACCAAGTGTTTATTGATGGATCATAACGTTCTGCAGGACAGGTACATGCATCACTGTCACATGTACCTCCAATAAAGAACAACTTCCCTTGACATACACTGATGGACTGACTAAAAAAGAACCTTGTGGATAGCATATGTGATAATTTGTACCACTTGTCTTCTGAAGGTATGTAACATAGTGTAGTGTTTTCTCCACAGGCAACAATAGCATTTTCGTGAGTTTTCAGGCAGTTTCTTGGTGACTGAGCAAAATAACATTCTTCTCCACCATTACACACCTCTTTCATAGCATCTTGGGCACAATTTGAGCAATCTGTATCATTCTTTACCAATGGATCATGTAGAGCAACGTTTGAAAGATACACACGGGGCAAATAAATACAGCGAATGTGACGAAACAACTCGTAAAAGTTTTGTTTCTGACTCTCATTTCTTTTTATCCACTTCACTACAACTTCAAAAACTTCCTCCTCTCCTTCTACGATGATTTCATCACTTGAGATCCACTCCTCGACTTGTTTGCTGCTCAAATTCAGAAAGTCCTCGGTTTCAGCCACAGCAACAAAGTTTGCCAGAATGAAATCCTTAGAACCTTTCAGAAGTTCTTCACACCGATACTTCAAAGCAAAATAATAAATCGAGACACAGTTATAAAGGGCCAGTGTTTTTAGAATACCTTTACCGCACAAGGCTTTCAAGCTTGGAATAACAAAATAATCGGCTGCTTCTATCAAATCAAAATTGGCATTGTTTTCATTGATGTCAACATGTCCCGTGTACAGATACTCCAACACTTCTTCCATCACAGCTTTGCTCGTCTCTTCTAATCGGATCACTCGTTCTTTCTTTTCTTTCATGTCACTGTTAAGAGCGTTGTAAAAGAACGGACTTGCTGCACATAACACGACTCTGTGAGCTTTCAAACGAGCTTGATCGTCACCGGAGCCAACTTCTAGAATCACATCACAGAACTGTTCGTTCCTTCGCTGAATATCGAGGCGTTTCATCATTACCACGCAAAAGTTACGCTCATCAGTCTCTGTGATTGGTTCAAGAATGGAATCCATGGGCAGCTTGATCAGTTACTAGAGGCTGACTGGAGATAATTGAAGAGACACCACTTAAATATTCGATTCAATATTCGGGAGAAGGGACGAGAAGGGAGAAATTAGTTCGAGTCACCGATGACCAGTCCAGAAAAAAGATTGCGTGACGATTTGCGTGACGCAAGACCTACTAAAACCGCTGTACTGTTTAGGGGTTTAGGGGGCGAAGGGTGGACTTTGGTTGGGCGGAAGGGAAACTGGTATCCTATCTATAGATAGCAAGTAGAGTCTTAATTTAATGAATTTGACATGCGTTTATTAAAAACCCAGTTAACCTAATTCAGGATTAAAAGCGATCTAAGGTTTTATTTCTGGTTGTCTAGCAAAGCGTAGTTAACAACGTAAACAATGCCGGTAAACAACACAAACAATGCCCCTAGCCCTGAAAGCAAAAGGGGTACTGTTTCGTTGGTCAAATAGGCGTTGCCTCTTAATTGACAGATTTATTTGATGACAAGAATCGTGATTGACATAAATTATATACATTAATTTAAAGGCGTTAGGTTATTGCGTTTCAAACCTGTTTTTCAGTAGAATCGAAGTGAGAAAAGAAGTTATTTTAGTCTGTCTGTTAAACCCGCTCACCTAGAGAATCTGTTTGTTAAACCCGCTCACCTGGAAAACCTGTTAAAGACTCAGTGCTAACCCGTAAAGTGCGACTGTTGTCACTACCCGCCACAGAAGTAAGTTGAAATTCAAGTTTTCTGAATTTAGCTTCGAGATAAAGATTTATTTGTGTTTGTTCTGATTGCAAATTATAAATGTATTTCTTTTAGATCGAATAGTGATTAAACCTTGGCTTGATATTATGCGGTTTGTGGTGGTCTTTTGAGCTAGCCAGTTCCATGTGCAACAGGTACAGATTAACAAGAACGAATCAAAATAGAAGTTTTAAAGAGGTGCAGATCAACTGAAAGATAAAGTTTTCCTGGTGTTTTAAAATGAAAGGTGACTTAGACTCCTTCATCTAATGCTTAATAATTATTGTTTATTATTTTGCAGCAATGATTATCAACACTGACCACTGTCATTTTGTGGGAAAAATTTGTGTTGTTACTTGCAGATAAGGTTCTAGTTGGTATTTTACCTGATCCACACCCTTAGCTGTATAGTTTGTGTGGAATTGGCAAAACATAACATCACTTAGAAGAAAATAATGCTCTACGGCAACAGTTTTTAAGAATATACAGGCCACCAATGTAAGCTTGATAGCGGAGGATGCTCTCAGGCCGTTGTTACAGTATAGTAGCTTCTGCACCAGTTAATACTTGCAATTAAAAATATTTATTATATGACTGAACTGGTTGGCGATGAAAATGAGAAGTCTGATTGGTGCCCTTAGCCAAGTCCAAATTTTGTAATACGGACGGCTAAGGTGGACCGCTCACAAATTAATTTAGGCAAATTGCTTTTCATTTCGTTGCGCAAAATACACAGTTTTTTTAAAAATTGTTAAGTATAGATCTGTTTTCCTTTATGTTTGGAGGCCAATTTCATTTAATCACATGTCCACAAAAGCGTCATGAGAAACGCAAATGAATTCTTATCATTCGCAAGCGCGTTTGCTAAGAATGGATCGCGGAGACGCATCAATTTATTACTTTACCACAATTGCTGCTAATCTCGCAATCTGATTGGCTAATTTGCCGTTGTCGATAAGAGTCCACACAACGCCGCTCGCGTCAATGTGTCACGTAGTGCCTTTTTCAGCTCGCGCTCTGAAAAAAAAAAAAAAAACATTTTCTCTCACGTTGATACTGTGGTAAAAAACAAATCGAGTGTGGTTTAGCGCGGTCTGTACTCTTATCGACAACGATACGCGTCATCACAGTGCTCAAATTTTGTTGCGCCTCGTGAGTCCACAAAATTTTGACCACTGTGATGACGCGTATCTTTGTCGATAAGAGTACAGACCGCGCTAAACCACATTCGATTTGTTAAGCAGATTAAAAAGAACCATTGTAATACATACTTTATTGAACTATCTTCGTTCCGTATTCGAGAATATTGGTCTCATTCTTTTCTTTTTTTTCTGGTTTTCTTTTCGTAAAATTATGGACCGAACCACAACCTTGGTCCATATACCTGCAAAAGTAGAAGAATTCGACCAGTATTTCTCCAATACGGACCTTACCCTAGTTTTAAATACATAACTGAGTAAATATTATCATTACCCAACCATGTACATTATGGAAAGGAAAGTGATTTTATTTTCTCCGGTGGTAGCGTTTTCATTCAGGGCACCTTCCTCTAGTTTCTGATCACATATAGTTTTGTAACATAACATTTTTGTTCACTTAATATTGCATATGGTTATTACCTTGGGACCAGCTGAAGCAATCCGGGTCAAACCCGGGCCAGGGTCTTTTTGTTATGTTCCTGGGCGGTGTGTCATACTCTTACAATACCTCTCTCTTCACTAGAGTATCAGTGGATGCCGGCAGCAAATTATTTAGGATATACACCTATGCCTGATAGGTTTTAACAGGGAGACGATTATAACATAGATATATTTGCACAGAAGCAGGTGGAGGGGTGATGGGGTAGTTGGTACTTTTTTATAGGTACAAGAAAAAAGACAAACAGAAAAGTTGCAACCATGCATGGTTTGGAGAATGCTAGTTTAGTTTTTTGATAAAGTCATAGTCATTGCTTTATTTGAGTCAAGGTCACTATTCTGGAATCAAGTTATAATTACATTGGGACACATAGCAGTCACTCTGGGTAGTTGTGTTATGCCTAAGCTAGACTTGGTTTCTGTGAACCTGAAACACATAAAATATACTCAAACTTTAGCTAAGCTACCTTCTAGTCAAGGTATCTGGCGAATTTTTTTAACAGTTGCTCGAGAGCAAATATCACGCATCTAAGAAAGTACCTTACACATATCCAAAACTTTCCTTGGCATTCTTAACCTTGAAATTGTAACTTGATTTTGAGAACTTTGGCATACATTGGAACAGGTTTTCCACTCACTTGTAACAGTGTCATAAACCTGCAATGGCACATTTTGTTGGGGATCATCCTGATCAAAGACATAACACACAAATATTTTTCCTCTGAAACTCGCCACACTTATAGTGTTTTTTTCTGGAAAAACTGTACACAATGTAATTGCAACGCTACTCCACACATCAGTGATTGGGTCATATATTTCACAGAAGTTTGAGTCTGAGTAATCTCTACCGCGCAGGCCCCCAAAGACATAGAGTTTTTGACTCACAGCAGCACCACCAGCACCCATTCGTTTTTCCAGAGTTGATGCAACAGTATGCCAAGCTTTTTCCTTTGGATCATATCTTTCAACAATGTCCAGAGATC
>Ga0126339_10001720_pt1:12500-15210 | contig 15210 bp, 11 predicted proteins | sample OrbTmetagenome_2_FD_92532 | JGI IMG/M metagenome (GOLD analysis project Ga0126339, IMG submission 92532) | Coral microbial communities from Petempiche,Puerto Morelos, Mexico - Orbicella T R C metagenome | ecosystem: Host-associated > Invertebrates > Cnidaria > Coral | place... | reverse complement strand
GCAGAAACTTTCGGTTCAATACGCCTAAAATCACAGCCTGGGCTCGCGTGACTTTTTTTAGCTTTCGTGCCATAAATCAAAGTTGTTAATGTATGCTGGACAAACTGCTATCTGTGCAACAGCCCCAGGACACGAAACACACTTTTCTTTCAAATACACATCCATTAGCTAAATAATCGTTAATCACGCTTAGGATATCGAGGACTAGACGGCGTCATTTCCCTTTCAAAACTAATGCAGCGTGGCTGATATTGGGCCACAGTTGACATCTTCTTTCCGTTCTCGGTCCACTGAGCTCAACAACTTCACATTGAAGTGCTCCTTGAAGCAAATTAGCACAGGAATATGAACTTTATTGCCAATTTTAGCCACAAATAAATAAATCAAGAACGATATTTTCACTCAGCTAGATCTACCAGTTAACGCTACTGAACTAAGAAGCATGTTTTCCGTTCGTGACTCGACAACTTACCACTTATTAACATCCCTCATAAATATTCCAACTTTTAAAATTTGTGGCAAGTTTGATTTTTTTTTTCCGACTAATTATTCTTTTTCACTCCAAGAGACAAAAATAACGTCTCTCGAAATAAATAATCAAGTTTTAGAGAAGAAAGAAAAACCTCTTAGTACCACTGTTCTCCCATGTTTTGATACTTCGAGTGACTCCTATTTCACACAGTTATGGACGTCTAATATTCATATTGCTTTAGGCAAAGATTTTACGCTTCCGTTGATTCACGTTTACCGTTTCAAACATGACTTGCTAGTCTTGTATCACTCGAAGGGTACTTAAAGAACTACAATCCCCTGCTATTTTTCAGTCAACGACCAGGAAGCCACAAAAAGGCTCGAGAGAAATAAAAGCAAACAAACCCTACAGTGACTGAGTAGAGTATACCAGATCACTTAATATAATAACACATAACCCTTTTATTGTCAAGTCTATTAGAAACGTCATAGAGGGCACGTGAATAGGGAATGGCACGGGAGAATGTGAAAATAAAGTAGTGCAATGTAATTTTTATCATGTCTGTGAAACTGAGCACATGTCAAGACGACAGGGACTGACTGTTATCACGCCCATCTTAAAACCTTGAATTCTTCTGTAATAAACCTTGACCCCGTTTTACTGAAGACTGACAAATGTTTCAGGAACGTTAATGGGTACCTCCTAATGGACTGAATAGTATTATGTAAAGAAGTTTGCCAAATAAACGCGGAGCTCGCCTTGTGCCTAACTAAATGCAGGTCCATTCTAATAGCAAACATTTCAGGAGATTTGTCATTCACAGATAAACACACGCGCTCCGCTGCACTGTGCTAAGAGGTCCTTAAATAAGGAACGCCTCCAAAAATTGGCTAACAATTGCCTTATAGTGCATCAGTCACCTTTCAAGATGACAATATATTTATAAGAAGACATAAGCCCGACGCTTATAGGTGCCTAATTGTATCTGATGAGATGAAAGAGATAGCTGAGAGCTAGGAGACCATAAAAGTTTTGTTACGCTAATGAACGACGTATTGAGCAATTTCTATTTCCCATTGGTTTCATCGTGTTCTTGCAAATTCTTGTATGAAAGCCGCATCACGCTCGCGCTCTCACCAAAATATAACGGAAACATCAACATAATCAATGCACGCAATCAAAGTCATTGTGATATTGTGCTAAGCAACGTTTTAAATCAAGTGTGGCTAAAGTCTTGATGAAAAAATTCACGCCAACTCGATGTTGTTTGTTTCACGCATTTATGGGCTCTACAAATATAGTTCCAGTTAACGAACTCCTAAACCCCTTGGGCTCCGCCAAACACACTAATTTCCCTTGCCCTTACTCATATGTAGCCATTTACTATGCAAGGACGAACAAAAAATTACGACCAAGAATTCAAACGATCGAATGAAAATTTATAGTGGAAGTTGGCGACTGCTAAGACTGGCCCACAATAATTGCACAATCGCAAACACGATAAGAGAAAACTTTCCTTATGCTTAAAAGGCCATATTATTCTTCACTTCTTTTCCATCAAGCATTAACTCGCCCAAAAAGGCTTCCTAAATGGATAAATAAAGAAAACAAGGGCTGGCCTCTAGCTAATCGTCTTGATGTCAAGGAAACACGTTACAGCCTGAAAGGTATGAAAATAAGGACGTATCAGGTAATTACATCTAATGACATCACGACTTAAAATCTTTTCCCCAAGAGATAAGAAAATAAATTACCCCTGGTGACAGATACTGAACAAACACATTACAGAGCTTTTTTGCAATGGGTCTTCGATGCAGCTGGACTGTAAAACACTCTCTCATAGGAATAGCACAATCACTCCTGAGTCATTAGCGCCCATTCAAAAACATCGTTTTGATGCTGTTTTTAACCACGAAAGAATTAATTCTCTCATTAACGGATATTCTGGGTCAAATTTACTGATTCGACGCGCGTAATTTTACCATGCTTTTATTTCTCGTTCACCCAGCTTCAAAGTCCGTGTTTAATCTTACTGTGTGGTCTATTGGTTTTAAAGTGAGAGGTCATAGTTTACTCGACAGCTATTTTTTTCACACCCCATCTGTCATAATCTGTTCAGCTCCTATGGAGACCACTCTTGTCGCTTCTCATGGCAAGTTTTAATCTTAATTTTACAGTAAAGAGCAAAAATATACTAAGTCACGAGAAAATAAAGATATGGAGCATGAGCGCTCATAT
>Ga0126339_10001720_pt1:0-10000 | contig 15210 bp, 11 predicted proteins | sample OrbTmetagenome_2_FD_92532 | JGI IMG/M metagenome (GOLD analysis project Ga0126339, IMG submission 92532) | Coral microbial communities from Petempiche,Puerto Morelos, Mexico - Orbicella T R C metagenome | ecosystem: Host-associated > Invertebrates > Cnidaria > Coral | place... | reverse complement strand
GCGTTCGACAACTCACGTCATTCACTTGTGCAAAAATATTTACTATTTGAAATCTCCTGGGCGTGGAAGTCTTTCACTACGTTAATTACAACAGTAACCCCTCAGGCTAAATGCTTTATAGTGATGGTGTTGTTGATAGTTCTCGCGCTTTGTCTTGACAAAACGAATTTTTCCTGTCCGCGTTGCAGTGTCAATGGAATCACAGTTAAACAAGTCAGAAAGCCAAGAGATCACTCAAGAGCTTCAACATACACAACACACTTCGCCGAACGCCAACGAGATGCATCATCAAGTCACAAATCCCAACTTAGCCTCAACCGAAGTACCCAACAAACAGAAACGTATACGACGGAAACCGCGAGTCCTGTTTTCCCAGGCGCAAGTATACGAGCTAGAAAGGCGGTTCAAGCAACAAAAGTACCTCTCAGCCCCCGAGAGAGATCACCTCGCCAGCATGCTAAAACTAACATCCAACCAGGTCAAGATCTGGTTCCAGAACAAACGCTACAAATGCAAGAAACAAGCGCTTGAAAACAAAGCACGGACAGCTGGAATGGAGTCGTGGTATGGCCTGCCGCCAGAGCCGCGCAGAGTGGCCGTGCCTGTTCTCGTACGAGATGGTGAACCTTGCTTGGGAAGAGAACCTTACGGTTTAAATATGAACATGAATATGAACATGAACTTCGCCCCGCATTACATGAACATGTACCCACCACCGCAAAACAACCATCTAACAAACAGAACATGGTAACTGTTAAGTCTAGCGTCGCCGATAAGCGGAGGTAACAAGCTTTTGCTATGACACTGCAAAGCAGGACAAGAATGAACAACTCTTATCAGTGACACTAAGCAGAGACGCGAGATATTTAAAATTTTCTGGAGAAAATGAGATACGAGTTACATTAGCCAGAGAGTAATGTAGAAAGCAAGTAAAGGTGATATTTAGAGGATATTTTTAAGAAAAAATTACTCCCTCTATCGTGTAAAATAAAGAAAGGTAAGAAATGTTAATAATTGTTGATACTAAAGATTTAAACACTGTACTAAATGCATACATCCCATCGCTCCTTGTACACATTTTTAAATCATGTTATATAAGCCTGTTGTGCGAGGTGCTAGTTTACTACCTTGCACTGATAAATTTCACACGCAAAGATAGTGTAATATTTCACCAAAGATATACCGTTTCCCACAGACAAAGTCAAAGCAAAAATTTATAAATAGGTAAAAGTTAGACAAATCAAGATTTGTTGAACGTCATAAGCTGAATACACGTGCGGCACTGGTCAATTCAATATCGAGTGAACACGGATATAATACACAATTGACATCATTCTCCAGTATTGAGCGTTGGTTAAGCTAGAATTAATTCAAGCAACTTTTAAATTATCACAGAAAATAGTATTATTAACTAGACGTGTTTTATGAATAGCAGTTCTAACTTCGTGCCATTTTTATCTATCATTTTACGTGAGAGCCAGCTTTAAGGTTGGATTGTCATAACTTGTGTGTGAAATTTAGCGCTATCTTGATGACGAGTGCGAGATAAGCAATTGAGTAACAAGAAACTTGTCAGGGTGACTCGTGTGTGTGTGTGTGTATGGGTTTTATGTGCTTTCCTCCGATACAAGAATAATTAACGATATAAGCAGACAGAAACTGCTTGGAACAGATATACCACGAGTGTGAAGATAGCTTTTAAAGAAATGACATTCACTACATGTTAATTGGCGATTTATGGTGCACACATTGTGAAAAGAAGCCAAGACCAACGAGATGCAAAATAACAGGGCTATTATCTTTTATCCATTAAAATATATGTTCCGTGTCTCAAATATGGAGATGAAGTCAGTGCTTTTAAATCTGCCGGCTTGCTTATGTCAGCTGTTCAATAGCACGGGACATCCTTTCGTACTTTTTTAACGTAAATATTTCTATTTTTTGGTTTATTTCAACACGTGTTCTTTTAAACGAATAAAATTACAAAGTTGAAAACTCTCAGCTGTGGTACTGGCTTTTAGACGCTTAATTTAGAATGGATTTGAATGTTTATTTTATTTTATTATTTTATTTTTTTTTAATTTATTTTCTTGGCTGCGAAAGACTTCTTGTCCAGTGTGGTAAGAATCAAAGCCGAAATTATTCCCCGTATATTCCATTAGTCAAAAGACTCATTTCAAAAATACACCGACCGGTAATTGCGTCAATTCTAAAGAACCCTAGTAAAAAGAAATAACGGGCAATTTATTTATAACAAAAAAATCTAAATTTTGCGATTAATATTCGCATTTCTCTTGTAGAAATCTAGTTAATTTCGGTACCGAAATCAATCCTGTTTAAATACTACAAAGATGAAGCGAAAGTAATGTAACACCCTATGAATTACCGGGGAGGTACTTGCGGCGAAATTGATTTTGAAATGAACACGCGCTTCAGAAATTGAAAAGTATAAAATTGAAATTGAAACATATGATCAAAGTACGACAAGAAAGAACGCTCAAAAAACCAAGTGACTGAAGCAGTTTTTCTTTCGGCAGAGAATTTCCTAAGTGTATTCAAGCAGGTCAAAAAGCGGCATAAAAGCAGCAAACATGATTTGAACTCCGCGAACCACCAAAATAATCGCATTAGTTAACAGAAGTTGATGGCTGTCACGAGCTACACGCTAATGATGTCGATTTCAGATCCTTGAAAGCAATCCACACTCAAGTAAAAACCTTTTAAATGCCTCAATATTGTCATTTCAATTGCCTGTGTTCTTTTCAAAGCACTTCCTTCTCTTTAAGTTTCCGTTGAGAGGTAAAACGAGATCGGAATAAAAAATCTGCTCTGGCTAGCCTTTGTATGGAAATGTCCTAAAGTGCAAGTAAACGTTGTCAACAAAAGATTCGCAGCAGATGGCGCGTTCTCTTTTGTTCAAACGTCAATCACTGCAATCATTAAGCGACATTACCTGACAATAGTAAAATAATAAACGAATTAACACGTATGCAGAATCGCCACAATGATTGGCATGAGGTGAGAAGTCATTATCGACTAAATAGCCCTCCACAAGCAGACCCACAAAACAAAACTGTTAGTGCCACCCATCTAGCTCATTCCCCAAGCTAGCCGTCAGTCATGTGCTTTTTTCTTTTGGTCAGTTTTCGTGTTTAAAAATATATTCCCTTTGAGAAAAAATCCCAACAGAGACTAATGTCGTACATTTCAAAGAAAATTGTCCAAAGTGTTTTGCATAACAACTCCCGAAGATCGTTTTTAAAAAAATTGCGCTGCTCAGTTGCAAAAGGTTTTTATCAGCCCTGATGAAAACTTACACCAAGAGAGGTTAACCTACATGAACTTTTACTCTGTTATCTGTATAAACAAGCAGTGTTTTGAAATGTTCCTTGTAATTTGCACCCACTCTTGATGTTTCGATCACACATCTTGATGCTTCCTTCACTCGGAAGACCCCAATCCTTGCGTAATTGAGAGGCCGTATGTTCTTAATTGCATTGTGTCAACGCTCTTTAAAAAACGTCAACAATCTACGTAAATGAAGCAAGTAGCCAATAAGAAGGCCTGATTAGCCTGCTTTTCTCATCAACAAGCACTAGGCGATACGCAGACTTCGACCAATCGGCGATTAATGTTCAATTTTGATTTCTTATCGCTGAATAATGATATTTTAAAAATTCCTGTAGGTCTCCAAGAGCTGTTTTTAGGGTTCACATCTACGGGTGGTATCCTATTTCTGTTTCGGCCAGCAGCGTGTGGCCTTTTCGGTAACACTGCAATCATCTCTTCTTAAACGTTGTTGCGTGCCCAGATTTAGAGCATAACAACATGAACGAAGCCATCAGAACGCCAGTTACACCGTTCTCGATAACCGATATTTTGAATCGTCACGACGTCCCACAGCAGAATAACAGCAGTCTTGGCACTTGGAGTCAGCACCCTGCCCATACTCATCCCGTTTCACCGACTTATTTGCCTTTGCCTACATACTTTCAAGGCGCGTTCCCAATCCATCAACTCGGCTGTTACAAGACATACAGCGCCTCCCAAGTTTCCACGGCATTGCCCTCACTTTGTGGAGAACGAAAACCTGAGGAGAACGCAGAGCGAGAAGAGGGAATAGCGAAAGTTCACAGTAAGTTATACTCAATCACTGCCCTTGAGTTAAGAAATCAAGCCATCGATGGCTTCTTAGGGACCAAATTAATTTGAATAACTTAGACTACCCTTAATTAAGCAGTAGCGTCTGATCTGATTTGAGGTTTCTTGTTTCTTCATTAATCACAGAAAACCAGGAAAGAGATGTAAACCACACCTCGACTTCGAGCCCACAACAACAGACGAAACCAAGGAAGAAGCGATCGAGAGCAGCCTTCTCTCACGCTCAAGTCTTCGAATTAGAAAGAAGGTTCAGCCATCAAAAATATTTATCGGGACCTGAGAGAGCAGAGCTCGCTGCCGCTTTAAAATTGACCGAGACACAGGTCAAAATATGGTTTCAGAACAGAAGATACAAAACAAAACGCCGCCAGCTTGCATCAGAGATTTGCCCTCCGAGCACGGCCAAGAAAGTCGCGGTTCGAGTTTTGGTTCGGGATGATCACAAACAGTATGAAGACATAGGATTATCAGCTCTGTCAATGGCGCCATTCGGCACTCAAAGCTTCGCTCCCCCTTGCGGTTTTTACTACAGATGAATCCAAAATTACTAAATCACGTCCCAAATACAACAACAAACAGACCCTTCACATCAAACGCGCGAACACGAAAGAACAGTGACATTCAAAGAGAAGCGTACAAACAATTTAATCGCTGCCGTTCTCGACTGCCAGTTTGCAACAGAGTTCCGCTTGAACTCCCGAGTATCGCGACATGGAAAAAAGCACACTAGTGCAGAAGATTAGCAGAGGATAACGTTGTAACTCCGAGCTGCGGAAGTATATCACTTGTGTCCGGTGAATTACGTGGAGTGGCCAACTCTCTTAAAGTTTACTCACATCATCGAAAACAGATTGCGCGAGTGTTAGACTCTTAATTACCTTTAATCCAAGATTAAGATTACCAAGTGTGTATGATAGTGTACAGATTGAGCGAGGGATCGAGAAACATTCCCTGAGGAAGAATCAATTATCAGCCTTAAGTTAACACAACAATAATGAGTAGATATCGAAAGGAAATAGGTATTGCCTTTTAATTCTATACTTAGATTAGTTACAAAAATCAACCGCAAACGGAACTACGCGACTTTGATTTTAGCAAGTATAACTTTAGCGAACGATCAAGTCAGTAATATTTTATTTAGCTTTCAAACTCGGAAATGGCGAAGGAAGGCACGTATCTCGCTTAGTGAACACATGAAGACAAGCATGACACGGAGGTAACCTAAATAAATACACATCCCTACACGAACAGTCACGTTGATTATTCCTTTCATGAATTCCTTCGCTTGGAAAGCTTTCAAATGCTATGCTGCGACTAGCTAAATCAGGGTCAGTAATTTAAATAGAATCACGACTTTATTCAGATCAAATAAAAAGCATAAAAAGGTCCGGGTGACATGTTTGTCCACATTTCCTTTGAATTAGTTCAGCTTTAATTGAAGCCTGAAGTCTCACATCCGAGGGGCGCTTTGTTAACCGTTGATGGTGCGCAAGAATCTAAACTGTCGAAAACATTGCATTTTTCACGATTTATTCATTTACCGAGAGTGATAGAACGATACATAAGTATCACTGCGACACCCGAAATGCAATTATACTCGGCTGAATTTGATTACAGTGCATCGTTCATCAACTACAAAGATACTCATTAGTGCTCATTACAAGGGCTTTTATTCTGGGGCTTAATGTGATTGTAAAACACTTCTTTAATACTCATTTAGGTGCCCCTCCCACGACACGTATTTGAACGACAAGATGCTTCGTTTACGCCACGCTTAATGGATCTCGTTTAACGTGTCAGTAGCACGGATAGAATTCCTTTCGCTTCCCAATTCAAGCAAAAAGCCTAAGACAATTTCAAGAGCTGCTTCAGAGCAGTTTGATTGCCGACGGAAGTGTGAAACCAAAGACAAAACCATCTGTTAAATCCATTACCAACATATGGGTCTAAATGCATCAGGCTAGGTACTTGAATAAACTTTAATGGAAGTTAAATTTCCATGAATAACTAAAGCCAGTTTTAGTTCTTCAATGTTAGCATTTCTTCTCTTGGATGCCATGGTTTCCTGTTTGCCAAAGTCCCACTAAGAATGGCACATCGTTTGAAGGTGTTAATGGCCATTTATATTATCATCGCATCGCTTTGTGTGGAGTGTTCTATTTAGAGATGTGTGTTTAATATGAGAAAATCAATTCCCAGTAATAACAGGCTTTTACTTTTGTAATCGCTTTCATCAGAATAGTGGGCGACTGGAGAAGCTTTACGTGAATATGCTATCACTTGAGTTTATTGTAAGCACACATCGTTTCAAAGATGCGGGGGATTTGAAAGCATTCATTTTCAATATCTGATGGATGCTCGATCAGAAGGCTCTGTCATAACAAACTAAAATTTGTCTGAAAACCACAAAAATAAAATGCCTTCTCCGGTTTCAGCTATCCAGAGATAATGTACTGTCAAGAAGTGAACACCAAAGAAAACATTTCGTGCAAACAAAAACATTTTAGTTTGAAAAAATATCTCGGGTTATCAGTGAAAGTACAAGGCGGTGGCAGCAGTTGAGCGTTCTTCGTGTTACACGAATTACTTGATGGCGTCCCCCTACTCAACTTATACTTCATCTCAATAACTACAGCATGCGACCCACTTAAGAAGATGAAAGAAACTTATAATTCAATTTGGTAATGCATTTTTAATAAAACTCTTTAAAGCAGAAAAGAAATATGTCGGTGTCCGATCTCCGTGGTAATGTAAAGCTAACAGCCGGTCGCAATCCCTCGTCATTTAGTACCATTAAAATATCGTACTACATTTTTTTTCTTCTTAAAGACAAAACAATTTAAAAGCTTGGACATGATTACATTATGCTTTTATGCCTTTGTACTGTAACTCGCTTATTCTTATTCCGGAAGATAGAGGGGCACGTGGTATGAAAAACGGAACATACTAATGCCATCATTGACAGTCTACGGTTGAGATGCTGCATTAAAAGAAGACTTGTTGAAATTTTCACGCGATGATCAAGAGGCGAAAATTTGAAATAACGCCGTTAAAACATTGTTACTTTGTTTGATAAGAAAGTTGAAATAAAAGAAGACAGCCTCTGCCAAACCATGCAATTTGTGTACTCACTAAATGACTCATCCGAGCAAAGAACAACCAAACAAAAACAAAAGCTCGCACTAAGTGCCAGCTAGACAAAGCCCCTTTCTAAAATGGGACAACTGAACAGACAACAACCCAAAATGAGCATTTACTCGTTCAATAGAGGCCATTAACGACTACCACTAATTGTGTAGAGGTGCGAGAATGGCGGGTTTTGTTTATTACACCTTCACGTGTTAGGAAGTACTGATTATTTTAGCTAAAAATAAATGAGCGGAGATCACACACGAGCGATTGCTGAATCGGTCCCGTTAAGTTGCACGCTTGGCTGTAAAATTCTTCCGTTGAAGGAAATCTAGAATAATAACGTGATTGCAGTACATTTCATGTGTTTTAAACGTGCGAAAAGCTGTTGTAAAATTTAAAGAGGGAATCCTGAGTGAGTGAAATAACTAAGAATACTCGTAATGAGCCTTGAGGGTATACAAAGCGCCTGTCCGGCGGTGGCTATTCACAGGCCTAATGTACAAGTACAAACTCAAAATTATTCATATTTTCATTTAAATGCAAAGTATTACTTGCGACAGGGCTGATTCCTTCAACAAGAAAATTCCGGTGTCGAAATTTTATTGATAAACTACTATATTTCAAAGAAAATATTATCACATGTCCAATTTCAAAGGACATTTCGTTGCCAGGGTCAAAGAAAGTAAGAAACAAAGACTAACTGATAACCTAAACACCCTCCCACCGCTTGTACACAAAGTACTTTTATCACCATTTCTCCTGCTGGTGGTCCATTGTTTGTAAATGTTTAACGCTGGACCTTAGCTTTCTGCGTTTTCGATCTCACTTAAAATATTAGCTTCCTGATACCTGGATTCCTAGCGTCTTAAATACGTGTCAAATTGGAGTAACATGATTTATCTATGATTTCCCCGAACAACCTATAATTTGCGAACGCATCCAAAACTGATCGCATGGTCGGTTCAACAGAAACTGTATATTGCAGTCTATCGCAGTCATTGCTTCGACGGTCGATAAACAAAAATGGCCTGTTGTAAGCTGCGCCACTAACTAAAGGTAATTTCATGAAAAGGAAAAAAATAGATTATTACAGATGTAGCGTTATCAGAAGAAGATGCCAGCCGGATAGCTCGAACAGACAGCTGTATCATGCTCCGATACGTACCATAATTTTTATCAGTTTCGACTATAAGTAAATAAACCCCGTATCACACAAGATATGGGGTTTGAATTCGACGCGAAAATCTATCCCATGTTTTCCTTTTTTTATTTCCTGGTCTTGAAGCTTGTAAAATTGTGTATCGAATTAAAGCCTGTCATATGATAAAGTCTTGTCTTTTGTTTCAGTTTAACGTACATCAGTGATAGTACGAAGGAAAGGTTATATTTTCTTTCCGTTTAAGATCAATACAATAAAATCGAGTTAAGACGAAGCGAAAACTATAAATGGTTTTGTGTGGACCGGCAGACATTACCTACAAACAATATATGATATATATACATATATATATTTTTTTAACTTATGAGATGACGGATTTTTTTAATGTTTTACGATGAACACAAAAATGATATTAGGCAATGCGATCGTTGAGATTATTTCAGTCAAACCACAATAAAATGAATAAGTTCAATCGAAACGCAGTTAAAACTCATAAAGAGCACTGAAAACAATAACACCGTGGCAGGTTTCGCTGATAAATTCTAAAACTGATAAATGAGACGCATTATTGAAGTAAATGTTTTGTCGTTCTTCTTTTTTCGCGCATTCAGAAGTTAAAAATGGAGATAGTACCGAATTATTTCCTAACTACTCTGCACACAAATGGAGGTCGTTTCTTTTAAGGTAAATGCTATCTTAATAGAGCTAAAATCTACAACCACTGAATTTAAATTGAAGGATTGTGAATTCTAAGTCACAATTTATTATAATACACCCAATGTAAATGGTTCATTTGAATTTCCTTAGCTATCGTATGACAATTTCGCTACCTTTCGCAAACATAAAATGAAAAGATAATAATTTCATAATTTATTTCTCACAAATCAGGTGTTTTACAACTGGAAGACTCAACCTGTTAGTTAAACTACATTACGTGATATTGAATGAAGAAATTAAACCTTAACACTTCTCTTCATTTGGCGGAAAAGAATTGTCATGGCAGTATTGCTATGGCTAATGCAGGGAACAGAACGGAAACAAAATCAGAAAGATAAGAGACAACACGATTAATCAATTCCGCTCTTTTCTCACATTTTGACGAGTTCTGATAACTAGTCAATCTCAACACGGTTAGTTGGTCAGATTGTTTTTGTTTAGTCTTTACATGGAGAATTCACATCCTGTGCACAGACTAAAGAAAAAGAAAACGGATACATGCAAGACCCACATTAACCTCTGGTTCCATAAACAGTGGAAGACATCGTATCCTCAAAGTAAACATAGTGAAATTGTTTCTACAAGTAAAGAAAACAGGGTAGGGGATACAACAATAACTGAGTTCCTGCACTGCGCACACCATAGTGTAAAAAGAAAGTATATTTTGTGGCCTTGGTGCTCAATAATAGTTTACAAGCTAAGTATTTTAAGAAACGTCTTTAGATGCAAAATTAAAGTAGAGTTGTGGTTCGTCTAAAACGCTTTAAGTATATTTTACACTGACTGTTCGACTGAAGATAACTGACCTTTACATTTTCATTAATTCGCCGT
>Ga0126339_10001718_pt1 | contig 15212 bp, 8 predicted proteins | sample OrbTmetagenome_2_FD_92532 | JGI IMG/M metagenome (GOLD analysis project Ga0126339, IMG submission 92532) | Coral microbial communities from Petempiche,Puerto Morelos, Mexico - Orbicella T R C metagenome | ecosystem: Host-associated > Invertebrates > Cnidaria > Coral | place: Petempiche,Puerto... | reverse complement strand
GTAAACTAGCTAAGCTTAGTTCCTGTATAGCTAAGTGCATGACCACCATAGATAAGATTTACATTTTTACATTTTCCACTATTACATAAACAGGTTCCCTCTATCGAGTCAGTGCTGCGTTAAACTTTGACTAATACCACTTGTTTTTCACCTAACAGTGAATTTAACATGAATATATAAGTTATCTTGAGCAATTTACGTGATTTTCTCTTTAAAGACCTACTGTTTCGATGCAATCTGTCGCTGATATCCAAAGCTGACAACAATAAACATGATGTAAAGTTTAGATAGGTACTCACTCAGGATACACATATGGTAGAGCCATTGGACAGTTATTGTAAAATAAATATTTGAATAATTACAAACAATAAGCGAACAATGACTACCTGTTAAAGAAGACCGTGCTGCTGTCGTCCGGGCTTTGTTGTAGAGACATATAAACGGCTCCATGGACGTCTAAGTTTACAAGCAAAGCTTGATATTTCACACGTCGAGATAGACACTTTCAGCTCACTTCAACTTCGATGTAATTCGCTTCAAATAGAAAAAAAAGCTGCAATCTTACTCTACGAAAGTAAATACTTGTGGATCGTTGAGGCATCTTCGGACAAATTCCGAAAAGACAACTGCACGGAAAAGCACAACCATTGAATACATTCAACATCGCCGGTCGAAATTCGCGCCAAGCCAATGGCTCGCAAGTACTTATGGGAACTTACTCAAAGGGTCGCAATGGCTTGTGGGATGTTACAAAAATTTACCCAAGGGGACCTAAAAGAAAATCTGGTTCTCTAATTAGCTTTTAAAATGTTTTTCGTGTCCCATGTCTTATTCATTTTTGACAAGTGGATGAAGTGGAATCAAGTCTTGCATGCTTGCTAAACGCCATAATACTGTAAGGCTGTGTCATGAACCAGAAGGACGATATCACTGCTTCAAGGCCTGTACATGTACATAAACTTGAAGATGTTACTATGGTAGTTATAGCCTTTTAATATTTGTTGTAATGTACTTTCCTATGTTCACGCTTTTATTTTTGTATGTATCCTATTATTGTGTGTTTTATGTTACATGTAGGTAATAGCTTCAGGGCTCCTATTGATAGAAGAGATGCTTTGTAAGCCCCCTGAAGGGACTTCCCTGGAAATTTTACCTTTGGATTTTTTACTTTTGTATGGTCGGCCGAGTCTTCTTGATGGTTATTCCTACCCTCTTTTAACTGCGTTTTGCTTTTAAGTGGGGATCCGAGTTTACCGTACAAATAGCCTAAGTACCCGGCATAGACCTTCTAAAAAAACCTCAACACATGACACGATTGTTTTGGGTGTTGTGATCAAAACATAGTTTTCTATACTACTCCCTGAAATATGCAAAAAAAAAAAAAAGTCGAAAGTCCAAACACAATGAGCCCCAAAGAAAATCTCGGTGGAGTTGAAAGAGGCAGTTTCTAGTACTCTCAAAACGGCCAGTTGCCTCACTCACCCTGCGTGGGAGTTTATATGCTCCATCACCCAAACGTACATGAATTTAACACAAAAAGTTAACTATCCTTGAAACTATAGGGAAATGAGATCTTAAATTGACCAAGATTGCAGTTACTATATACAAAGCTAACTGAGTAAGTAATTAGTAAATAAAGTAAGTAACAAGACAATTAGACAAGCCTAAGTCATACACCCTTTCTACGTTTTATTGCCTTTGAACTGAATTATCTTGACAGGAGTGTCAGATGTAAGCTAAGACTTCAAATTGTGTTGAAATCCCTGATGTGCATTTAGTCTGCATCAAACATAATATATTACACTGGATGTTTGTCTGACATACCATATAAATGATACCTTTACATTTTTCATTTTATTCTTGCCAGCATTGCAAGGCACTAGTTTAGTGTTTTTTAATTCTTGAATTGTAATAATTCCTAGCTAATTCCTACACACTCACTTTGTTAAAAAGTGACTTAAATTTTTTTGCAATCCACGTTGTAGGGGTGACGAAAGTGCGAAACTTTGCGAGAAGGCGAGACTAACGTTTTTCTTAGCGAGCCCAAGACACTTTGACTTTTTAAATTGCTAGACCGAGACCGTCTGGAACTGAGAATTCGACTATAACACTACTTCTTGATCTCCTAAAACAAGTTAGTTGAATTTCTAGCCCAAAAATGACATGGAGGTACGTTTGTTTTTGGAACTCTGACAATTTTGGAGAATTTAGGATTAAGCTGTTCTCGGCGGAAGTTTGCAAGTTTTAATAAATCAGGAGACTACCAAACTTCCTCATTTTTCAAAAAAAAAAAAAAAAAAAAAAAAAGTCGAACAAGAGACAGCTTCGTGAAAAATTCGACATTGTGAGACGCACATAACCGCCAAAAAAAGAAAAGAAAAGAAAAGAAAAGAAAAAGGCGAGACTGCGAGGATCGTAAAATTCAAGAGTTTCTGAAGGACCGTTCGTCACCTCTGGTTTTAGTAGGATGCCTTCCAATTTATATCTCCAAAAGCTATCACATGTGTTAGTCCTAGTTCAACTGAAGTGGGATTTTCCAAGCGGCTTAAACATGTGTTCCAAACACCAGGCGATAAATTCCTTGATATAATAACTGTGGTATCTCCTCGGGATCGAGACTCCCGCTTGCCTCTGCACCTTTGTCCTTCTCTTCATCCTGTGCAGACGTAGGAGGAGACTGTGATATCTTCGCAGGGTCAAGATTACCTTCTTCATCTGTATCTTGGGCATTCTCTTCATCCTTTGCAGAGTTAGGTGCCTTTTTATCCTTGGAACCCTCTGTGTTTCCTCCCTCGCTGCTTGCTTCCGTCAAACGTATTGCTTCCTTTCGATTGTCACCTCTGATAAGGATCGCTGAGTCATGGGGAAAATTATATGGAAAATTGACAGCAAACTCTTGTCCTGTGGATTTAAGGAACAAGCAAAGGTCATGACTTGTTGTATCCCTGCTGGGTCTGACTTCAAAATGTTCCTGTAGAGCACCATGGATCTTCCCGAAAAGCTGCATGCCTTCTTCGGTTGAGTACCACTGGTCTTTGTTCGTCTCTGCTTCGCGGTGTGACGGTTTTGGTGAAAGATCTCTCACATCTAAGAGGCCATTGTCTGGAGGAGCATAGTATCGTTTCTGAAGTTTCTGATCCCCTTGCTCAGAAAACGGATTTTTTAAACGGAAAGCGCTTTGTCCCTCCAGCGTCTCTGTTGAAGAAAAGATGGATGTGACAATTGAAATTGCAATTGCTCTGTTGAAGAATATCATAGTACACACATGTATCCCTTTATAATTAAGATAGGTGGAACCACTGTTAACAGTAATTTTCGTTGCATAATTGTACATTGAGTACAAAAGGTTTAATTTATGCTATAAATCTGGGAGACCTTTTATTCGGTGACTAACATTATCGAATATAGGAAAAGGAACGAAGGCAACTGTTTACCTACGGATTACATTTCTCTGTTGAAAAGTTACTAGCAACAGTTCCTCGCACAGACTTAAAAAAAACCCAGTTTGTCTCTAATGGACATTTAATATGTCTTTTGGTTGCGTGGTTGAAGATCTTGTAGTTGTCAAGTTATCTCAGTTTTTTTTTTTTTTTTGTTACTTTTGTTTGATAATTTAGGTCTTTTAAGACCTAAAGCATTTAAACTCTTAAATCTTCGTTTGTCGGGTTTTGTTCTGACTAGCCGATCAAACTGAATAATGTGTGAGGGGCGACACGCAGCCTTTGCAAAGCTCTTTATAATTGGTCAAATGGAACAATAGATAAAGAACACAAATAATGTTCCTAGCCCTTAAAGAGCAATTAAGGCGCAGATTAACAAGAGTGAATGAAAATAGAGGTTTTAAAGAGGTTCAGATCAACCGATATGTTTACCTTTTAATTTGATTTGTATTAAATGCGTTTATCGTTAATGCATTACCAAGTGCTCCGTTCAGTTTCGATTCTTTCTCAATAACACCGAGCTTCACATCCATAATCTTCCCACCTTCCGGCAATTCAACTGTCATGTTTACGAAGGAGGGTGGTAAAGTGCCATTTATGGCGCCATCATCTGAAATTATAAGAAGAACAAGAAAAATAAGTCATTACTTTACCAGAGCAGATTTAGCAACTGTGTTATGCCAATGGAACCAGCAGTCTTGATGGTGGAGTGTGGGAGGACAGAAGAACTCTGGGTGTTAGGGTGGAAGACGAGGAGGCGTCAGAAATAGATTTCAGTACAGAAAATGCTGGACTTGCCAATCATACTTTAAGTAGTAATACTACCAACATGACAGAACACGAAAGCACATAGAATCCATGATACAATAATTTTTCACAGCGAAAAGGAAATTTGGTAACAGTTACTGGGAGACTGGTCTCTCTTTCAAATTCAGTCCTCGTCCCTAGGTGAGGTTTACACCCTGAGCAGTAATTTAAGGAAACCTACATGACTTAAGACTCGTAAAACGTCTTTAATCAGTATTGACGGAGCGTATTCTTTTCAAATATTCGCAAAATTAAATCTTTAGAATGTGACCCGGTTTTTGGAACTTCGAATACTCAGTCATTGTCTCATTGACATTGACAATGACAACTTAAAATTCTAAAGTTGCTAAAGGGGGGAGAGGGGGTTGCTTGCCCTACCAGCTTTTCTTCCTTCTGCGATTTTTTTCTGTTTTTACCCAAAATAAGGGGGGTCCCCTAGATCCACCACTGCGTGTATACACTAAGATATTTCATGTTAGTACATACCACACAAGTGAATAGTGCTTTTCGCGCGCTCTGATTGGTTAACTCGGAGGTGGTTAGCAAGTACTATTCACCTCCGAGCAGCCGGCGCGAGAGATTTTAAAATTTCCGACCGCTTGTCACACATAAAATAACGTTTTGGTCCGCTAATTATTCAGCTTGTGTGATATATACTAAAACAATTATTCACCTCAGTGTGGGTGAAAGTGATGGATATTTACCTCGTCGCTTCGCGGCTCGGTAAATGTCCACCACTATTCACCTCCACTTCGGTGAATAATTGTAAAATATTATGACAAATAACAAAAAAAATACATAAATAAATATAAAACAAAAAGCAAAATAAAATTGGATCACATGCTTAACCAAATTTTCAATTATACAGAAAGGCGATCAATGCCAAGCTGGAAGTCTGATAGATTTGCTTTTCTCTTCTGACCCAGCTTGCCCTTCTTTGTTGCAGTAACTCCTAAAATTGATAAATCTGAAATGCTTCAATGCTCCTTAACACCTGTAAAATGTGCGATTTAATGATTATACAGTCTTGTTGTTGATTCCACCGACTATTTAACGGATACAAATGTTCGACATCACGAAGTCTGCTTCCGAATTGGCCAACGGCGACAGTCACAAAGTCTGCTTCCGAATTGGCTAACTTGTACTTTCATTGACAGATTATAAATACTGACTCTTCTGCATTTGGGAATCTTTTGCTTTACTTCCCTGATCGCAAAGCTTAGAAACCGACACAAAATTGACCGAAATGCTAATCAAAACAAATAAAATGTGGACACACATTACGAATCGCGGAAGTGTGTGACTTATGCGAGTAGTCGGGATATATTACTTCGGTTTCCTTACCTTCAAGTTCTTTGGTGCTCCAGTTTCCTACATGTCGTAAGCCATGGTTTTCCCAAAGGAATTTTGTAACGTCTTCGTCGCCTTTAGGATCTCCAATAACATACTGAATGACTGGCTGATTAGAGTGCGTCCAGAGACCATATAGCTGGCCGTTTGCGGCGTTTTTCTTCGTCGCGCTTTTGATTAGTCGTTTGATTTGCTTCAGTTCGCCGCTATGGACTGTAACTGTCACGCTCATCTTTGCAACAACAACGAAGAACTGAGCTGAAGGATTAGAAACAAAGAACTAGCTTTACTGCAAAAGCCAAATATTTCAAGATACAATTCTCTATCAGCTTTCGTGCACTTTGTTGTAAACAACATTTCCTAGAATTAACCATGCACGTGATGTGATCATCTGTTCTACCGGTCTTTCCCGGAAAAGTTTGCATGCTTAATTTATTCGTGGGCTCAGTTTATTCTATTCACACGTTTCTATGCAAGGTGAAAAAATTTAATTTATAATATTTTATAAAACTGACATATTAAAATTATGGGAAAATGGGTACTTGAAAAAGCGAAAACCTGCGATATATTTTAACCAGTTTATAACTCTGACAACACTACATTCAGTGCTACATTACACAGTACTTAAATAGGTTGTATGCTTGACGACGAATGCAATATAGCATCTTTAAAACGCACCTTAAAACGGTTTCATAGAACACCGACGGAAGACTTCACAGGTGAAGATAGTTTTGCTTTGAAGATAATGTAGTTAAAATGCTTTATTTTAAAGGGAAAATCAAAATGTTTTCTTCGGTTTCTTGGCATAATCACAAATTGGTGACATCAGCCTGCTTGTTAGAATTATGAAAGGCTTTTTTTTTCGCTTTTTTCCCAAAAAGGTTGGTTACGTATATCACATACTGAGCATGATTGTTCAACCTATAGGGGACGTAAAGGGAATATGATAGCGACATTGGTGATTACAATAGTTTTGATCACTTTTTTTAAGGGTTAAAAAATCATTTTTTTTTACAGTTTACATTTACCTATTATCATATGGATATTTCTGCGTTCTTTAGTTCATTCAACCACAATTACATTTGCCCACTCCCACGTCTTTTCTTTCTTTTTGCCCATCATTTTCTGAAGACGCCCCCTCCCACCACTACAACTCACCACTCCCTCCGTCTCTTATTCTAGTTGCTACGCCCAAACAAAAGGAAAGCAGAAAGAGCAGTTTTAGAGCAGTTGTCATAGCTGTCGTTTTGACGCTATTACTCTTTCAATCGTGACTCGCCAAATTAACACTGTACCTGTTTCAACCTGTCACAAATCAGCCTCAACAGTATGCCTTGGTCAGTCACACAGCAGAAAAGGCTCGGGTTTGAGAAGGGACTCCTGGAAGGATACTTCGGTAACAGAATTACATGGATTGATCCCGGAGACCAAACGAAAGTCGAAGTTCAAGTAACAAGCTCCAGTGACAAGCCATACACTCTAAGGGTGTACCTTCCTGCCGACTTTCCCAATTCTTGTCCTGACATGGTCGTGAAGACATCATCAAGGTTGAGGGCACATAATGGATGGTATCTAGAGAATTATCCAGGCGACAACCATACAGGCAGGACTAGGGACGGCTACACGGGTATCTGCCACTTCAGGCCAAACTTGTGGCGTGATGATAACACATTGTACCAAGTGATCATGAAAGGATTAATATGGTTGGAGGCTTATGAGGCACATCTTCGCACTGGGCAACCCTTGAGTCAATATTTGGGTGAGATGCGCAAGTAATAAAGCCAAACCCGGAAATTTAGAGCTTGATTAATACACTTTGAGCGGAATCCAATTAGGGCTTTTTCTAGTTTATAAAGAGTCTTAAAATATTTTAGTTTTTTGATATAACGTTTCCTTGGTTTGTCCCCATCTCAAAGGATCTTTTGTAAACGGTACGAGATTTCATTGCTACATTTTCAAAGTAACTATTTTTTAAACTTAGTTTCTAGCTTAGTGGAACTTAAAACTAAGGAATGAATGCATTTCCAATTTGAAGTGCATGTTTTCGTTTTGAAAATATTATCTTTCCGTAATCTTCATTTCATCTCTTAGAGCTCGAGGAAGAGGTAACACATGCCAGTCTTTTTTCTATCTTCACTCGAGACAGTCCTTTGTATATATTGTAGTGTGCCTGTTAAATTTAATATGAAAATAAAAACAAGCAAACAGACAAACAAGGGAAGGGGCTGTGATTTCTTAGAAAGAGAGGAAGTTTAATGACCAATGTTATTGTGAACTGCTATCGATGTTAGTTTGATCTTTGGTAATGTACCTTCACATGTCCAAATTAAAACGCTATTCAGGGAGAATAAACCCCTCAGTTTTGCATATTTTAGGGGTAAGAGCTGCGTAGAGTAAGAAAAGAAATTAGCCTGACTACATAAGTAGAAACCGTGAGTTCTTGTTAATTTTATTTTGTTCTAAGCCAAGCCAACACGAGCGAACGGGGCTCAGCTTGGATCCTTTGGTGCTCGCTGCTTGTTTGCATTATAAAATGCAACAAAAGAAACTTACTGAGCAACATCAAAAAAAAGTGTTTGTTTGAAACACTGCAATTGCAATTAATCCAAAAGAGAAAAATTTGAACTACATGAATACCTGTTCCCCACCGTATGCAAATCTAATACAGAAATCTGTTCAACGCATGCTGATTTCGTAATCTATATCGCTTTAGCAAAATGGATCTCGATATTGTGACATGCGTTACTACTTCAAACAATTACGGCGTTATTAAGGCCGGTGTTTTCAGTGTGTCACTTTTTTATGTGCATAATTTACTTTGAAAACTCCTACGTTATATTTATCAAACAATGTTCTGATCGATCTGATAAAGAAGTGACGTCATAAAATCGTTTTCTTGGAAAGTAATAGTAACAATAGCTCCCTTCAGGCGTTTCAGTTTCTTCGAAAAGAGTTTAACGCCCACGAGCAGATAGCAGAGGTGCCAATATTGTTATCAGCAACAAAAGATTTGTTTCCTTGAGGGCTTCCTTCAAAGTGTGTTTGAAAACAGCCACACAGGTTGAAACCCTAGCTTCCCACAAGTCTTCATCGTGATGCCTTGGTCAGCAGCCCAAAAGAATAGGCTCGCTGTGGAGAAAAATTTGTTGGAAAGCTATTTCCGCAACAGGGTAACGTGGATTGATCCCGGCCACGAAACGAAAGTCGAAGTTCGTGTTACATGCTCCAACGACAAGCAATACACACTAAGAATGTATCTGCCTTCTGACTTTCCCAATTCTTGTCCCCATTTGGTGGTCAAAACGTCGTCGAAATTGAGAGCACGCAATGGATTCCTTCTGGAGGAATATCCCGGCGACAATCATTTGGGCTATACAATAGATGGCTACACCGGTATCTGCCATTTCAGGCCAAACTTGTGGAAGGGCGAGAATACTTTGTACCAGGTGTTCATGAAAGGATTAATATGGCTGGAGGCGTACGAGGCACATCTTCGTACTGGGCAACCCTTGAGTCAATACTTGGTCGAGATGTAAGCCAGCAAGTTCATTTCATCAGTGCTAACTATAGTGCAGTGCAGAACTACCTCTGGGTTTGTTTTACCCCCTTAAACACTAGAAGCACTAAATCAGACCTGGATAGCCACTAGTAATGGGATGGTTCAGACTATGTAGCGAAACTGAATTGGCAACCTTCACTCGTAATGCAGCTTTTAATTCAATGATGAAATATCTTAATATTGTAGACATTTATTTCTAACATGGTAGCTGTCACCTACATGCGATTTTATTCCTCCTCGGTATACATACATATATATTTTTTCATTTGATATTTATTTGACTCCTTCAGTGGTCGTGTATTCAATGACAGCGTCGAACGGTCCTTCAGGAGGTCCATCCATTGACCAGCATAACAAACTTAAGATAGTAAAGAACTCACTTGAGCTTGCTTGGATCATTTCCTAGAAATCAGGGAAGCTGAACGACTATAGTTAATGTTCTTGAAGTTAGCCAGATAAGATTTTTTTCCGAGTTGATGTCATTTTTAACTAGAATTGGGAAGAGAAACATATACCGCCAATGCTGTATCTATCCAGCAGGTGAAATTGTTTTCTGTTTGTAGACAAAGGAAACAACGTTCAAGAAATCCGAGGAAAAAATTGGAATAATTCCAAACTTCACAGCAGCTCCACTGACGTAACAACGTCATCATTTCTCGGAAAGAAAGGAAGATCAACACTATATAAACTTTGAGACATAAATCTGCGACATGCATCTTTTAACAACCGTTCATGCACTTAGGTGGATTTCTTGACAATATATTAAGAAATACCAATAGGTTAGTAGGTTTATAGCATAATTCAGTCGTAAAAATAAGTTAAGTAACGGTCTCCTTCCTACACTTAAAGTTAAGTGTGGATCTAATTTAACTTTAGGGGAATAAATAACCAAGCGTCATCTCTTGAACTGATGCTGTAGTAATTAACGACACAAAAGAGTGTCTCAGCCTCGTCTACGGCACCGCTGTCTAATAGGTCAAAGAACACAGTACCCAAACATTTGGAATGTTGTCGTTCGATTTATAGCACAATAAACCTCATAAATATACTAGATTTTCTTTAAGGCGATAATTTTCAGTAACACCTGACTTTGCAAAATAAAGAATTTGTCACTATAGCAGCCATTGCTAAGCTGAGTTGCTGAAACCGGCGTGCAAGCATACGAGCCCAAGTCAGTTCTCGGAACTACTTTCACGGAACAGTTTACTGTTTGACAAACATATTTACTTTTAGCTGCTGTTTTCCCTAGACTCACTATCGATGCATATTGTGTCAGGATCATACTGCAAGTTACATGTAATGATTTTATTTTAAACCATACCTCAAGAGTCATCTATTTGGCTGAAAAGTTAAATGAAGTATTACAACAAGAGAATCAAATTACTGATGTCTATCATAGACATTTACAACAGAACCTTTTGTTATTTTTCGGTCTTGGACTTAAACTTGCTTTCAATGGAGGTTGACATACGGGTGAATATTATTAAAAGAGATTAATTTAATGTGCATGTGAATCGAAAAGACTCCGGCCTTAAAAGCGAACCAGCCTTAAAAGCGCCCTAGTTTCAGTCCAATACCAAGTATACGAAAATATAGTCTATTTGGGTTGCAGCTGATGCTATTTCTTTGAAGAAATTGCAAGATTTCGTCACGATTTTGATGGCAGAATTGATTACCCAACTGAGGAATTTGAACTTGTTGAAACATATAGCGTCTACCTGCGCATGTTCACTGCGACAAATGAAATATCGTTCGATCCCCTTCTGTCATTGAGAATTTAACCTGGGAATTCTATTAGCAATTGCCTTTTAAACAACCTCAGCTCGCAACAAAGACCTCCTCATTATGCCATGGTCACTTTTCCAAAGGCAGAGGCTGGCAAGACAAAGGAAAGAGCTTGAAGCTTACTACCGCCAAAAAGTGAAATGGATTAACCCAGCCGATCAGCACGCTACAAAAGTCGAAGTTACGGTTACGTTAAGCAATGACAAAGAATATACTCTTAGGGTCTCTCTTCCATCAGACTTTCCCAATTCCTGCCCTTCGATGATTGTTAGTGTACCCCGTTATTGTCTGAAGAAAAAGAATGGCTCTTTCCTGAACGTTTCCAGCGGCGAAGATCACACCTTGCCGAGTAAAGATGGCTGCACACAGATCTGTCACTGTAGACCGGACTTATGGCGGAATGATTATACTTTATACCAGGTGATTACCAAAGGTGTAACTTGGCTTGAAGCTTACGAGGTGTATCTTGAGACTGGTGATCCGCTCGATTGGTATCTACAAGCCGATGAAAGCTTCCTTTTGGATGGGGTTGTCAAAGAACTGCAATAATCTGCATGGTCTTTATCATTAGTGACAAATAATGCGGCGTTCAAGGAAGATATGCGCAAAACAGTCGATACGTACGTAACTGATAAAGTACTCTTTCGCCCAAGAGACGGTTCTTACACGTATACAACTTGTACACGTTCTCTGCCGTGTGTTTAAAAATAATATAAATCGCTGAATGTATTGGAGGAGTTCTCAATCGAGGGAAAACTAACTATCTTACACTAAGACTTACCACTTATTCAAAGGATAGTTCAAATTTATCAATTTGTAACATAAAATACTGTCCTCAAACAACATTGCAGATTTTTACATTTACAAAAGGCCGTTTATGTGTGAATGTAGATAATTTTGAGTACAAAGTAGCTCATGTACCTTTTGAAGAATGTGTTTTTGTTCCCTCAAGTAGAGATGTATACGTGATGATGATTTCTTGGAAATCGAAGAAACAAAAATTATTGTGACATGCACTGTAGCAGTGACACAGAAAAACAACATTCTAAAATTATGGTTAGCTTTGTGACAGATCAAATACTAGTGTTTTATAAAAGTCATTTTCTGCTTTTTGCCCGATAATAGGTAGAATAAATGGCATAATGATTTGATATTTCCACCCCTTCAACCCTAGCTTCGTCTGTACGTAAACTATTACAGCAAAATCCTAGAGGGAAATGAACGTTTAAAAAAGAAAGGTTTTAAATCAAATAAGTCTGAAATCGTGGCGAATCGTTTTTCAAATCAACGATATGTGCTTTCGTCCGGGTTTAAATCATGAGTCATCTCCTGTTGAATTGCTTCGTCCAACTTTTGCCGCTTTCAGGGAAAAAAAAAAAAAAACTTGACACGTTTGTCAAGAGTGGCAGTGTCTGAGCTATAGGACCTCAATAAAACTTGGATCGTTGCATCAGTTAAAGCTTTGATGGAGAAAATTTCTATGTGATCTGATCAAAGATCTTTACTTATAAAATCACACCAAGCAGTTTATTTGTTACTTTTTAAATGTGCGAACCTGTTAGCTGAGAACGTGGACAGTGGCTCAAACCAGAGCTGACAACAGCCGCAATAATCATGATTACGAAATAAATAAGTCGCTTGGAGTTCAAGGCATAATTGTACTTTCCAACTAAGTTAAAATACCATTATCGGAGAAAAATATGCTTCTGTTGCTGACCATTTAAATAACAATAAATTTCTCCTCGGTGTAGTAAGAAATCTCTCCAAACCTGAATTGCATGTAGCGCTTACCTTTCTCGTTGTTGTTGTGTGGAATCTTTACTGCAATACAGCTAAACTGACGATTTTCCTTTCGAAGATCTAGACTGGCGAGCTAAATTGACCTCAGAAGTGATCGGCCTGGAATGATTGCGATTTACATGTAACTTTTAAATTTACAAATCGACTGAGGTTAGAACAAGCTGGACAAACAAGGATTTAGCCTGTAGTTACCATCAAATGATTTTTCGAAGGCCGTTTGTTCGCGATCGCACTTGCGTGACTGTTTCACCGTCTTCCTGTCTTTCTCAGAATTGTTTATTATCATTTACTATATTTATTCGAACTTGAAGTAATTTTACATGCAGAATGGCAGACACAAGTCTTCTTTCTTTCTTTCTTTCTTTCCTTCTTTTTTCTTTTCTTTTTTTTTTTTAAATTCGGAGGGGGGAATTATTTTCTTACCGACAATAACGTTATGCTAAGTAATCGTAATGAATTTTAGTTTGATAAAGGATGATTATGCCAATGTTTTCCAGCGATTTTCAATCTGTCCATTGTAGAATTGCGAAAGGAGTTGAAACTGAAACAAAAGTAATTAAATTTCGAAAGGTCCGACAGTTTTTCTTGGAACAATCAAACGAAATGTTTTCATCGGCCATTTCATAAATTGGAGATCTGCGCATGCACTATATTTTCCACGAAAACATTCATAGATCGTATTTGCCTATGAGCTCGGGCAAAATTTTCTGTATACTTAGCAGAAAGCAGAAATAGATTCATCGACTTCTTTCATCTAGCGCCATGGCTTGGTCAGCATCCCAGCAGCAAAGACTCGGGTTTGAGAAAGATTTATTGGAGAAGTACTTCCGTAACAGAGTTACATGGATTGATCCAGCTGGCGACACAAAGGTTGAAGTCAGGGTGACTTGCAGCAACGACAAACAGTACACCTTGAGGGTTTACCTTCCTGCAGACTTCCCCAACTCCGTTCCCGAGATGATTGTGAAGACATCGTCGATGAGCAGGCTGATGAGGCGTGATGGAAATGAACTGGAAGGCACCATGGACCATACCTACGGGATCAAAGATGGCTGTACCCAGATCTGTCATTTCAGGCCGAACTTGTGGCGGGGTGACAACACGTTGTATCAAGTGTTCATGAAAGGATTGATCTGGCTTGAGGCTTACGAGGCACATCTTCGCACTGGATCAACACTAAGCCGATATCTGACTGAAATGTAAATGCTCTTTTTATTAATTCTTCAAGTAATTGTATCGCAATACAAGCGCAGTCTATTCGAGCTGAAACATGTTTACCATTTTAAGTACTCTTGTTTAGCAGTTGACTCTGGAGTGGACAGAATTTCCACAGAATTGTGATGGAAAATAACAGGGACATGGACCAGTCAGGAAATAAATGGATATACATATCATCTGTTTATGTCACAGCGAAAATATTTTGTCTGCATACATCAGCATGCAAGTGGTCAAATTTAAGTCGTTTGAGCAAAAAAACTAGTTTTTATTGGGAGAAAACAGGAACAAAGCCAGTAGTTTTGGCAAAACTCCCCGGGACAAATCCCTCCGCGTCAATTATTTATATCTGAGTATTACGAAACTGACGGAAGTAAAGACCCATTTTTGAATACTCTAATCAGAATATTGTTTCGCGAATGGAGCCAGAAACGTCAAAAGAACAAGTTCTACATATTACGGCACACAAGTTAACGTTGTTTGTTTCTCCTTCTAACTGGAGACTCGAGGGAAACCAAGAAACAAAAAAATATCAATAACAATTTATGTCAAACCATATGACAATGGGATCTGTTTGAGTGTAAAAAATCGTTTTCCACGAAAACCACGCAACATTATAAATTATAATAACGACCGGTGTTTCTTAGAAGTTATAATCTTCACAGACTAACAGGTCACCAAACAAAACAGTCATTGCTCATTTTTTTAATAAGAATCCGGCGAAACGATGGTTTAAGGGCCATGACGCTCGTCATATAGTACATATACCACCAGCCACAACCGAAACAAATGCGGTTGTACTATTTTGAATACACTCTCACAATAAACATTTTGACGAAGCGATTCATTTTCAATACCATCTGCGCATGTTTCAGTTTCCAAGAAATCCGAGCCATTCTCGTCCCCAGGACCTCTCTTTCTCATGGTCACGAAAGTAGCGCTGGAAAATCACAGTCAAGCGAGTTGTTTTCTCTTCAGCACTCGCATTTTCGATATCTATTTCCTCAAATAGTTACAAAAGTCATACTTGAAAGCTTTGCTGTCGTCTCGCCATGCCTTGGTCAGCATCACAGCGGCAGAGATTCGGGTTTGAGAAAAATTTGCTTGAGCAGTACTTTCCTAACAGAGTTACATGGATTGATCCAACTGGCGACACAAAGGTTGAAGTCAGGGTGACTTGCACCAACGACAGACAGTACACCTTGAGGGTTTACCTTCCTGCAGACTTCCCCAACTCCGTTCCTGACATGATTGTG
>Ga0126339_10001717_pt1 | contig 15215 bp, 14 predicted proteins | sample OrbTmetagenome_2_FD_92532 | JGI IMG/M metagenome (GOLD analysis project Ga0126339, IMG submission 92532) | Coral microbial communities from Petempiche,Puerto Morelos, Mexico - Orbicella T R C metagenome | ecosystem: Host-associated > Invertebrates > Cnidaria > Coral | place: Petempiche,Puerto... | reverse complement strand
CGGGAGGTGGGCAGGAGTAGAAAGAGGGAAAGCGGGGCGGGATGGTGGCGGGGGGGGGGCCAGCGGGGGGGGGGGGGGGGCGGCGGGGGGGGGGGGGGCGGGGGGAGGGGGTGGGGGGCGGTTGGGGGGGGGCGGGGGGGGGGGGGGGGGGGGGGGGGGGGGGAGTACTCCCAGAAAAATTGCGTGGGGATGTGTTGCCCGCTTCCCAAAATCCTTATCTTATTAAGACCACGATCTGCTATTTTCCCTACCCTATTTACGGGGTGCGGCCATACTCAATGGGTATATCGCAAGGGGTACTCCACCGAACTTTAACAGAAACCTGACGACAAGCAATAGAAACTGGTTATGTTGTGGGTGTGGCCTTCATTGACTTCAAGAAAGCCTTCAATCGTGTAAATCATGACATCCTGCTAAACAAGCTTCAAAGTCAATTTAGCATACGCGGCCCTCTATTAAACTGGTTGACGAGTTACCTTACATCTAGACAACAGTACACGGTTCTAAACGGGCAAAGATCTAGCCTCGGCTCAGTGTCTTCTGGCGCCCCCAAGGGAGTGTCCTGGGGCCCACACTTTTTACTTTTTACACAAGCGATCTCGTAGAGGCCGTCCAGTCTGGGTCCGCCGACATGTACGCAGATGACACCACCATATACTGTATCGGGAAGACCATAGTCGAAGTGTCAGCTGCGTCAAATCAATCCCTAACAGAGTTGTACGTTTGGTGTGTGAAGAACAAGCTGACACCACACCAAAGAAATCAGAATGCATGCTAATTTACAGAGGATCGTTCACTGGCCCCTTCCCACCCATATACCTCGGACACTTTTTCAACTGTTTCACGAAGCCAACACTTAATCATTTCATGTTTTATTGGTTCACTGGATTGTCTATGCCCTTGGTCAGACTTCGTTTATGGTTTCCATTACTTAAGTAAAGACCGCCCGACTAGTAAGTAATAGTAATTGGACCGAGTGGAGTGCAATTCAGGGAGTAATCGCGCGAGTAATTTCAAAATCTGAAATTACGAGCGCGATTACTCCCTGAATTGTACGACACGAGGTCCAATCACTAATTAATCGTATCTATAATAAATTTCGGAATTAAAAATATCTTTCAGAAACTTGTTTTGAACGAAAACGTCTGTAGCGCTTTTCGTAAGTTTTGAAAACTGTAGGAGACATTGCGAAGGAAGCCATTAAAGCGCGCGTAATTGACGTGCGAATCACGTGGGTATCCAATTACAGGTATCCAATTACAAAAAGTTCAAATTGGATACCTGTAATTGGACACCGTGATCGCGCCGATTACGTGACAAATAGGCGCGCGGAGAACCAATCACGATCGAGAATTTTGTTACAGATTTGATTACATGGAAAATTGATCCAACTATTATTCTTAGCTTGCACAGTACGATCATCTGTGTTAGTGAACTGTTGTTGGTGACTGATGTTTTTAAAACCTGAGAGGAAGTCATATGAAAAATGATTGTCCTCACTTATTCTCAGTAAATGGTGTTATAAAGTTTGGATTGGTGAAACTGGTTGATACGGCTGGTTGTAAGACTTCTGTTAAAGTCGTCAAGTGATTGGTCAGAACTGAATTGTCACTTTTCTACATGATCACATCACAGTCTTTTTTTCTTCATCTTTTTTTATTACTCGAATTTCTGTCTTCTCGTTATTTAATACAAAAGCAAACGTTAGTTTCGTCGTTTGTGACTTGGACTTGGATAAACTTTTAAGGTTTTCTATCTAGAGCAGCATGGATTTCCCGCAGTAGTTCGTCAACTACGATTTGAAGATGTTTATTTTGTAACTTGATGAACGAGGTTTCGTCTTTTAAACTCATGAGGCATTCTTTTACTTTTACAAGATCGTATCTGCAATAGTCAATCAATAACTGCTGTTCTTGTTCTTCCAGAGTTTTCATCGAAGCGCTCCAATCTTGAAACACTGAGCTTTTAGACTCTGTTTTTGAGTGAGATTTTTTACTGTCAAGATGTTTGTCTTGATTACCTTCATCCACAACTTTCCCTGTGATTGTTCGTATCCTTGGGCTTGCGATAACGTCAAGAAACTCCACGAATTCTTCATAATTCAATCCACAACTTGCTCTTAAAACAACCTGACACAAAAAACAAACACAAAATTACCACTTAATAGAACGTATGCACATGACGTCATGGCAGCCATATTGTTGTTCCAAAGCATGTTGGTGTACTAAACCAATCCTGTGGGTGTTCGACTCTTTTCTCATGTAAACAATTTCTTTTGTTCCAATAAATTTGCATGGCTGCTGGACACGTGAGTGCATACGCTCTTTAGAAGAAAGTCAACAGGACAGTTCATGAAAATTAAAGATGATGAACCAAGCATACTGCATGCAGGCTTTGGACAGCTGTTACTATTATAAATAGACAACTTCCTTTAATTGATTCTCGATGATTTTCTTTATTCTCTAAACTTTCCTGCTTGACAATCTATTGATCCTGTTAGGATAAATATGATCTTGATCTACCTGACAGTGTTCATGCCAGTTTTCCATGTCCCTACAATCCTCTATACTCCGGTGCACCTACAACAATATACAATAAATTTTATGAATAACACAAAACTTAAAATTAAAATTTTAATGACAGTTGATAGGTAGTTGTCTTTTTAGCAGATATAACAAAACTCGGGAAAATAGGTCCGCAATGCGTACTTGTGGTGTCATGCCTAGTTTTATTCCATTCGGTTGGAGTGTTGTTTTTAAGTGTCAGTATCTGGGAGTTGAATTGCTACAAGTAGAAGAAGGCAAGTCGTTACCAATTTTAAGTGGGAAATTTAAGGAAGAAAATGAATCATAAACAGCACGACAGAGTGATTAAGAAATACAAGATAACTTACCTCGAACAAATACTACTAATTTGTGATGGAAAGCTCTTCAAAATTTTTTCGCAAAAGGTAAAATGGCTGCAATTACACAATGATGATACGCCAGAGGCAATGGCCGACGAAACAACTCGAAAACAATTACTAGTACTCAGTCTACCTGTCAGACAATCAATTCTCCCCGAGGTCTGTCACCTGTCATCTAGTCCTCAAAGTGACATCACCTCAGGATCTGCCTCTGACTTTGTGGTCTGTATGCATATATTTATATGCATAAGACCACAAAAACCATTGGTTTTTTTTCTGAAAATTGTAGCGGCTGAAAACAATGAGTGACAAGGAACACTCTGAGAGTGAGTTCTACTACTCTGACGAGCTACAATTTCAGGAGAACAGCCAATTCACAGTGTTGAACTATAACCGACTTGGTGGAAGGATGAAGGAAACAGCCAAGAGGCTTTTCATAGGCCATATAATAAAGCCATATAAAAAAGACTGTATTGGTTTGAGATTTCCACATAAATACCTCATTCTCGGTTAATAAGTAATTAATATAGCTCTCTTATCTGAAATCATCCAGCTTACCTTGCTAAGTTCACTCTGCAAGTGTTCCCACATTTTATAAATCCCACAAGCATTGGTCCAGTTATGGTTGATAGAAATGGTGTCCTCCTTGAAATAGAACATAAAAGTGTTTTATTTATTCTGTCAATATGGAGGTCATTTGTAGGTCACAAATTCACGTTTACTCACCAATTTACCTATGAAAGATTTTCTTATTATAAATGGTACCTAAGCCAAACCTTTGATAAAAGAAAGTCTTTGACTCAAGGTTACCATGTATCTTCATGGTGAAACATTTTCAAGTTTTGTTTTTCACATAAAAGTAAGCTTTAAGCTATGAGCTTTCAGACAAAGAAGGAGAAAATTCAAGAGGTAAAAGTTTCTTACTCGTTAACAGATAATTATTGATATTTTCTCAAAACTTTGCTATTACTTTATTATTACTTGCTATTACTATATTATTACTTTATTATTACTTTTGCTGGATGGAGACATTTGAGGAGTTACAACTCAAAGGAGATTTGTCAGATTTCAGTCGAATTTGGTCAGTTGAAAGATTAACCTATTGTGCACTATACTGTGTTGGGAAATTTGACAATTTAACAATATATTTTGTTAAGAGTAATTTCTGTGCATTCACTCTGTAACTTTTTACAGCAACTGTGAAAATGTCTGTAACTTTTGAATGCAATTAAACAAAGGGAAACCCCAAAATGCTTTTTAATCGTTTGGGTTCCTCACCTTGAGGAAAAAATACAATTCCCAAAGGATAAAAATCATGTTGAGTTGGAACTTAAAACAGATGATTTATAACTTCCAGTTTAGAATTTGCGGAAAATTTTAATCATGAGGTGCTAAATCCATTGGACTGAATTAAGACACCCATGAAGGTACACGGTAACCTTAATCAACTTTCCAATCTTTCCAATGCAAACTTCATCAAACTTACCAAGTTTATAACTTGATGGTGCCAACCACTGAAATTAAAAAACGTTTATATCAACTCACTCAAACATATAATTTTTGTTGTTTTTGTTGAAAAAGTTTATGCTTATGAAGAAGGTTCAAGCTATAATTATCAGTTCCTTTTTAATAGACGCCAGTTAGAACATAGGGCATCACCCAGTTTTGATCATGTCCATCCTTTGCAAGCCATACAGTTAAGGTTAAGGTTTAAAGCCTGAAGTTCTGCCTCTACAGTCCTCCCCCAGGTGGATTTTGGATGGTGTCTTCTCTGTTTATCCTCTGTTTTAAGCTTTGAGGACCCTTAGTAGTTAGTAGATTGAAGTTGTCTTTACCGGTAGAGCTCGAAATATTGCTGCAGTCGTAGTTTCACTCATAATAATAATATGTAAACTCAAAGGGTGGTACATCAGCACCAGATGAATCCTTTCTTCGTTGTTATGGATATGGATACATTTCTCAAGTGCTTCTTCGCAGATAATGGAGGCTACCCTTAACCGATCGTTGAGAAGTAAATCAGAGGGAAAACCATGGCTTTCAGAGAAGGGTCATATCTTGGCATTCCTGAACAAAGTCATTATCTTTGGAGCAAAGATCGAGAAGGTGCAAAAACTGGGAGCACAGAATCTGTTTTCTCAGTGGTGCGGATAAGAGGGCTGCCAGGAGTATAGTACTCTGCAGGCACAGTCCAATGCCAACCTACCATGCCAAGGTAGCAGTCTCAACGTGATGACCATTGCAACTAATAATTTTTTTATTTATTTGCAATGTAAATTCACAGAATGGTGAACCCATTTGAACTATTCTTTAATCAGTTTGCATTGTAGTATATGATCTTAGGTTATGTTTTGGTAACAAAGAATAGAGAGAAGACTATACAGGAAATTTTTATTTTCTGAAAAAATTGGAACATATACTTTGAGCAGTATCTTAAAATTCAATAGTCTTAAGCGCTACGATACCTCGGGACAAAAATGACCTCTCCCTCTCTCTGTATGACTGTGATTGGCTTTGAGGCTTTTTCAAAGTCTGGGAATTGATGTCTGTCATTCATGTCATCTGACGTGATGTCATATACAAGGTTGCCTAGCCTGTCAGTCAAATATTTTTCTTGACCTGGTGGATAAATCAGCCACTTCTTGCATCCACAAATGTTTGCAGACCAACTATAAGACCTTCAAAAAAAATGCTTTAATAAGAAATTCCTCTTTGCATTTAAAAAGAGAGAAGTGGTAGTCAGGAGCTAACATTGTGACACAATGGTTTGACACTGGCTGTTGCTTGAGCCCTCATCAGTTGATGAAGGCTCAAGCAACAGCCAAAATGTCTTGAACAAAACATCAAAAAATAGTCAGTGTCAAACCATTATCTTACCATGAAACTCCTTTCTTTGAATGTAATGATTTATATGAGCGCGTATTATACTAGGCTTTGTGACACTAACGTGAGTGTCATATACATGTACACATTTTTGTTATATAGATATGAGTGTTTTACTTAACAAATAAAGAAGCCTAAGCTGTGTGTTTCACTGTAATAACACATGACAGGCATTTGAGAACTCAAGTGTTCTCAAATGTCTGGAGTGTTTTATCACAGTGTAATACACAGCTTAGGCTTCTTCATTTGCTCTTCACTTGCTTTATGATATAGAGGTAATGTGGCAAAAAGCAATAAAACCTGCTTTTTCTATGTTTTACACTCTGATTAAACATGGGTTTTTGACCAAACAGAGCACACGCAGGGTCTATATTGTAATGGAAAATAAACTACTGATAAAATTCATACAAAACCTTGTCTGTGACCTACTGAAAGGAGGGTCACTTGAAATTTTCAATTTTCGGCTCCTTCATTGTAACTGTTTGAAAATATTAATTCTCCCTCACAAGTGTATATGGAAATTTGCAATTTTGCACTGGTTAAGAATCACTTAGATTTTTCACAGTTGTTTGTGCAAACATTCAGTTCATCTATATTATAAAAGTTTGTGTCACAGTGAAACTTGGAAAATCGGAACTCTAAAAATATGTTGAGAATGTTTATTGTGGCCAATCACAAGTGAAATCCATTGGTCACAAACCAATGCAATGTGCCGGGCTGACATGACTGGCGGCCCTTGAATCACTCAAGCGCAAACAATCCAAATCAGTGCTCTCATTATTTCACTTTGTTATTTTGTTAATGACAAAAAACGACAAGTAATAGTGATGAGAATGGAAGTCTTTCATTATATTTTTGTAATTTGGGAAGGAACAGCAGAAAATTGAGGTATTTCCAAAATTAGCAAACATTTGGATTTATCACTGCCATTGCCCAATCTTTCCAGGGTCTTTAGAAGGATTGTAATACTTACTTGCTAAAATAAATTGAGTTAACCAAAGACAATTCTAAGGTTAGTGAAACCACCAAAATTTTGAAGTTTTAACCATCCCTATTCATAGCCACATCAAATTAACCGTTACATCACTTGAGTAACCTTACGCCGGCGGGATTGTTGTTTTCCAAAATCCCTAAAACTAAGTCCTGGCTATGGTTCTCGATACAAAAGAATAGCGATTATTTAGACTTTCAGTAATATATAAAGACAGAGGGTGTATCTTGGTTTTGTGACTGATGGAATACATCGGTTTTCTGTGGTTTCTGTGACTGAAAATCTCGCTTGTGATTGTTTAAAACACAGTAAACATTCCAGACATATTTTAGGTGTTCACAGTTTTCTGACTTTCAATGTAAAAACAATATTTTACTCAGTCACTCTCATATCCTCTATATACTGGCAAAAGCAATGAATGAACAACAGCGTTCTCATAAGTGCAGTTCAAGGAAGTTCTTAACAAACCATTTAGTAGTATACCTGAACACATCTGCATGAAAGGGGGTCCTAGAGAAAAAAAGAACAAATTAAAACAACAACAAAACTTAAAATTGATAATTTAATAACTTTTCAGTTTTTTAACTGGATTATGAAAAAACTGTTTTCTATAAACTAGGTTCAACCAAAATTATGCAGGTCATTCAATGAGGATGGGGTCCACCTCAGTTAAAAAATTCAAGCCTACAATATCTTGTTTTTCATGCATGGTTTGCTAATTTGTTGCTCATGTGCCATGCAAGTGTCTGTTGAAGCGTTGTCCCAACATGACTGTTCAGATCAGAAACAAACTCAGATTTTTTGTTTCAAAATCATGTCTTGATGCTGTACTTGATTGAAGTCATTGCATTGCCAGACTTTCAAGAATGCCAGGAATGAAATGTACACACCACTACATGTAAGTGCAAATGATAGTGGAGAAGAAATGTTTATAAACTTCTGACCTTACCAACTGCCTTTAGGACCCATGTAGACAAACCGGTAATCATCAGCTACGTCACTACGCTGGTCCCAAAACTCATTCAAAAAATCAGATTTAAAATAGACTGGTGTTTCATAGGCATTGTAGGCTGGAAATGCTCTGAGGAATGAAATGAGCTAATAGTAAGAATGCAAAGTTGACAGTTACTCTTGGGTTTCTATTTCACACATGAGACAGGTAATGACCTTTAATCATAGGCATAGACTAGTGACACACTTAATATTCACCCTGGACATGCAACTTTCTGACCTTTTGATGGTGGTGAAGTTTTCATATCATAATGATCGCAAGAGCCATGTTGCCTTGGCTCCTAGAAGGTTCAACCATTCTAGATTAGTCATGAAATCAATGATCACCCCCTGCAAAAACTCAGAAGATTCCACGAACCTTCTTAAAGGGACATATGGTGCAAGTCCTCTCTGTCGCTGCACCCTAGGTGTTCAAACAGGGAAAACGGAAGAGAATAAAGAACACTTTCTTGTTGTAAAAAAACGGAGGCTGAGTAAAAGCATGGCCCTTCTTTGTCCAATAAGAACATGGAGAGGTAATAATTTTAAGTCCTTCAAGAGGCATAAGGGGACAAGATGCTGGCTTCTTCACTATTCTGCAAATTTGCCACCAGACATAGACATGTGTCACCTGACATGAAATAGTTGAAGGTGAATCTCACATAGCAGCCACATTAGAGTTAATACAGAGCACTTGCAATGCCTACCACATCACTGCCTTCTTGTCCCATGCACCATTGAGATTGTGTAATCAAATATAATCATGACAAAGAAAAATATTTTACATCTAAAATAGCAGACTTACTTACAAAAATGCCAGTCCTTTAGGTAAAGTGTCTGAGTATCATTGATACCTATTGATGAGATTTTTAAAAAAGTTTCAGTTTCCAGTTAAAAGTCACTGACTGTTGAAATGTTTGTTGTATCCAAAACTGTGCATGAAAAAATAACTTTGTCATTTGACTATCTGAATGAGTGTAAGGCTTCTTCAGTTTGAAATAGAGTCATGGTTGAGAACTAAACAATTCTATTACTGTTACAATGTGTTTTGTTTATGTCTTTGTGTCAGTACACCATGCTCATAAGTTTATCTTGACAGCCCCCTCAGTAGGACCAAGACATTATTTTTCACATTTTTTTCAGAAGCTTACATCAGGATATAATAATGTTATCATTAAAAATAAACAGATGAACACATAATGAATAGTTCTAAAATATTCACATTTGATACCATATCATCTGAGGATATCTGAACACAAGAAAGACCAAAACACTGGGCTTTTCTGTCCTTCTAATCATGCCCACCATCTGCTTTGCATAAACTATCATTGTTTATGATCACATGATCAGATTATGTAAGCCATACAGTCACAAATTTCTTATACATTTTGAGTGACTCTTCACTCAAAGCAATTGACATCTAGCCAATGTGCATCATGTTGTATTTATAACTGTTCCAAAAACATGTTGATCATGTAATCCTAGTGAACACTAATCAAATGGCATTTTCAAACCATGGTGCCTGTCTGCATTTTTTGAGGTACACATTAACTTATGGAAAAGCTAACAAGGAGAACAGTATGCAGCAGGTGACAATAATACCTTGAGACCTGTTCCTCCAATAGTCACAAAACTGTTTGACTGACATGTCTTCCTTGACTTGGCTGCCATATTTTGTTTGACAGCAGTTAGCAACAGGTGCTATAGCATGACCTGTTTGGAACACACATTGAATATAGACGGATCAACTCCAATTTCCCCTTGTTAAATCTCTCAAGAGAGTTCCATTCCAGGTGAATATATGAAAGATAGTGAAAGAATTTTAGTATTTTATCATCCATTGTAATTTAATATATTTTCCTTATATTGGTTTCGTTATCGTTTTTTTCATTTTTATTCTGTAAGAGCATTGAGATTTTTTAATGTAATGCGCTAGAAATAAATTATTATTATTATTATTATTATTATAAATTTGAACTATGGAAAAAGATGTAAAGATGAGGGTGATCATCACAGTTATGTACACAACTTAAGCAGCTCTGAAAATAGAGCCTAGAAAAAGACCTTGCAAGCCTGAATTTTTTTAATGCTTTATTTTCTCAGTAACCCATGTACAACCACCTCCTTCCCTAAAAAAAAAAAATCAGGAAGAGAGATGTCTGTGTAGCAGCGTCACTAATATCGTGTTTCTCACTCAGGGTGGTGTTCCTGGAATGTTTGGAACATAGGGCAATTGGTTGTCATTAGTGGTGGGCCGATGATCGATTATAATCGAAAGTTGATCGAAAAGTTCAAACGACACAACAATCGATTATGCTTTTTTCATAATCGATTGTCGTGGAAAAATTAAAAATTTATTGGGGACAAATAAAAGTATCAAAATCAATAAAAATGTATGTTTAATATATTCGTGTGAGTTGTCTTTTTTCGTGGACTCCTAACTTCTAAGTCATAACAGCAGATATAGTCTAAGATTGAATGTGTTAGCCTGTGCATACCCTGCGCACTGTGTTGTTGTCACTTCAAATACACCACGCTTATTTGAAAGATTTGGCATGCTAAGCTGCTTTGCATTTTGTAAACAACTGAACAAAACATAAATTACAAGCTCACCGTTTCACGTTTGTAGTATCACTACTATCACCAGCAAATGAAAGGTATTAAGAAACAACATTGCAGCGAAAACTCGCCTCAAATTAATTCCCAGGGTCTTCTTTCAGACCTGCCTCATTTACATATTGCTGACGAGTCCAACATGGCGGCTGAAATGGCCGAGTTGGAGATCTGTCATAATCCTGGAAACACCAGGTCAAAAGTGTGAGAATATTTTGGTTTTTATGAAGTGAAGAAGGGCCCAAAACAAAGGAAAACTTGGATATGACGAAGGTAATCTGTAGGCTCTGCAGAAAGCAATACGCCAACAAAGGTCTGTGGCACGCGTGTTTTGTTGATTTCGTGTCAGTCTCATGGAATGCTTATTGGTAGATTTTTCCGATTATAATCCATGATCGATCGATTGAGGCAATCCGATTATTTCCGATGATTGATTGTGAAATCTCAATCGATTCCCACCACTAGTTGTCATACCAATCTGCATTACATAAGACATTTCCCGTCTTTTGATTGGTCAATCGATCACTTTCTCCAAATGCCACGGAGGTTATGGAAACCAGGCATTTTCGAAGGTACACGCCACAAGAAGTTTGTGCCAACCCGCAGAATGTCGATTGAACATACTCATATATGTATGAGTTGCGCTAGCAGCTACAGATGCACAGAAAATACCGGCAACTGATGACGATCGAAACCATAGTCTTGCCTGAACAAAGCATGTACAACTCGAAATTCAGTCAACAGAATTGTGCATAAGCACCTACACCTGCCATGAACTATTTTAAATACAGACTCATAGTTACCAAATTCCTTTGACAAATAGTCTAGGTCAGGCTTCCCGTCTTTCACCCATTCCTTTCGACTTCTCCAGTGTTGGGTGAGTTCGCTGGAAAATATGCAAAGCTGATTTGTTTCCAAAAAAAATTCAAAAAACTCTCTGCACTTAATAGCTCCGATACGCTTTAGATCATCCATGAACTAGGTCTGCATTCTTGCTACTTTGCAAGTTTTTCAAGCCACGTTGTTCCGCCATGTTGTTTTGATGCCCCATCTCGTTCCCAGAGCCTTCGTTACCCTTGTCCAGCGGAACGGATAGGGGTAACGAAGGCTCTGGGAACGAGATTGCCCCAACTATTACGGCGCATCCTCAAAACAAATTGCCGCTAATTGACTGGCGGCGCAATTACCTCTTCTCCAGGTCTTCCGCGGACTGAGCGCGCACTTCCTTCATAAACATGGCGGCAACATTTGTAATTTCCAGATCTAGCGTTTTTGGAAGAATAAGGGGCTTGAATCAGTTTTCTAACCATAAATCAACGTTTACTTCGACAAGGAAGAAAAAATCCAACGCTGCCTTTTTACTTGGATTTGGACTTGCTGGATTGGTAGGATTTTCAGGAATTTTATATGGAAAGAAACAGAGGAAGAAGATTACAGCCACAAGTGTCGAAAAGGATAGTCTTGCGGAGGAACATTGCTCCTCACAGTCAGTTTCTGTATCCTTTTACTACCAGGTGCCAGATTTCATCTTTTATAGTGTGGTTCGCACACGCCTTGAAAAGTCCTGAAAATGCCATATCCTTGGAAATTTAGATTTCCTCATTGAAACGTCCTGGTTGACAAGTCCTTGAATGTTATAAACTAGTAATAGTTATCACTAAATCTGCCCCCGCTTTCTTTTATTTCTGCTGATTGAAAACAATAAGTATTGAACATTTTTGTATGAACTAAGAATTTTCTTTTTTTTTGTAAACTATATCACTCTGACATACTGTTCCAGTAACTTAGGCATCTTACCATGAATATGATCCAAACAATCAACTAAGTTAACTAAACCAACACATTCTGTTTAACTCATTCTATCACTTGATATTCTTTACATAATACTCTCATGAGAGCATTTACAGCAGAGCAGTTTACCGTATCTCATTAGAAAAGATGCGAAGAGTACTTTCTGAAAAAAAATAGGTTGCCTTCATGGAAACTAATATTTCTTTTACAAAAATTTCACTCAGTAGAACTTTATAGGGGAAAAAAGGTTGAAAAATTATAGCAAAACAAAAATTAAGTCAAACTACTCTGCTGTTCCGAAACAAACCATTTGTCTTGATATACGAGCAAACATATCTCGAAAGCAGAACAAAAGTCGATTTTTTTTTGCGAGATGTAAACAGAAGTATCGCGTTGCAGTCGCCATATATGCAAATTAGAGTCAAGCTTTTTGACCTCAACGAAAACGCTGCAAAACATTTACATTTATATTTGGATCCCTGCAAAGTCACGCAGCCCACACATGAGTCCTACGCCACATAGGATTACTCAATACAACTAAGCAATCTGAATAAACGAGATGCTTAAGGTAAAACTGGCAATCGGAAGAGTATTTAGCTATTTAGTTGCAACTGAACCACACTGGCCTCAAATTTCTAGTATACTTCAGAATTTCTTATGATACCTTCTGAGTTGTTTTTCTCCCAAAATCCATCTTCAGGATCTTTGAAATCATTTTCAGTTTGTCCTAGATGAGAATCTCAGCCATTTCGAAGCAAATTTATTTGATCGCGCTAAAATCGTCATGCAGGCCATATTGTCAAATCAGTCATTAGAGTGTATTTTTGACCTTGAAATGCTGCTCAAAGATGGCAAAACGCAAACTCGTTGTTACGAGAGCCTTGAAATGCTGCTAGAAGATGGCGAAACGTGAACTCGTGGTTGCAAGAACCTTGAAATCAAGAATTTCATGTACCCGACACCACCTAGGCTGGGCTCGATTTCCAGCCGTTTTGTGAGCCCATGTTCCTTGCCCCACATTGCCCGACCACCGTGCACACCTAGTTTCATCAAATCGAGAACGCTTCGCATACAACCACCACATTTCTTACTTTTTTTTTTAAATTCTTGTATGTATACACGTGGGGAATCCTAGGGTCCTCAGGTTTTGGCCTCTGGGCTAAGACCCTGCAGGGGCAATTATATGAAGTAAATTAATTATAATTAATTTTTATTAATTATTAATTATATGAAGTGCCTTACAGGACCTTTTTATTGCAAAATAACATTACATTACCATACAAAAATTATCAACATTGCTTGTGATATTTACTCTACTTACAGTGCTAACATAGCTTACAATACAACCAACAATACTATACAGAAACTTACATTTAGATAGCTACAATAAGTGGCATCTTGAGTCTTAAGTGCAAGCATAATGACATGTATACTGCATTCTGTTAACAAAGTTCTATTAAGAGGTCTGGCACATGTCAATGAAGTGAACCAAAGTAGATTTACAGTATATAATCATGACCAAGATGTGTTGGGTTATGGTACAATATCAAATGAATGTTTTCATAATATTTATGATAGTTTCACTGTTGGAGTAGCAGTTACTACAAGGAGGGACACGGAGGATGTACACCCCAATTTCAGAACGAAGTATATATTAATTTTCTGTGAACAGTAGATTTCATACTCACATCCCAAAAATGTTTTTTTTTTCAAGTTTGTCTTTTTCTCTGGCCTGTTGTATATTTAAAAATAAATGTCTTATAATAAATTATGTTGGGGTGGTATGATATTTATATAGGGACGTAATGATAAGGGAGGGGGGTTGCTGAGTTGCTTAGCAGGTTATCATTCAACTTTGAAAATCTTAAACACTGTGGTATGAAAAAGAAATCAAATATATCCTTAACCATTGCATCAGAATGTTGAAGAAACAAATAGAAATTATTGCTCATCTTGGACCCTACAATCTACAATAGAGGAATCACAATCCATCATTAGGTGTATGAAAGAAGAGACTGGCTCTCCTGGAGTTTGTGTAGCTGTGAGCATTGATGGGAAAACTGTGTGGAGTGAAGGATTTGGCTTTGCAGATGTAGAAAATAGAGTATTATGTTCCAGCAAAACTGTTATGAGAATTGCAAGCATTAGTAAACCTCTTACTGCAACAGCTGCAGGTGAGTGATGTGATTCCTTTTGTATGTAGTTCTTTTAAAATTGTTTGGGTGATATTTTGCAGGAAAAAGAACACTTAAGGCTAAGAGGTAGAAGAATGATATGTTCATGTTGTTAAATTAATATATTTAAGTACCTGTGATGATTATAAATAAATTTTGATAAATAATTAAAAGATTTTTTTTCAACAAAGAAATGAATTTTGATCATTATGTTTGTTTTATAACTACAGTGAAACCCCATTAATCCGGTCACCAATGGGCCACAAAAATCTGGCCGTATTAATGGGGTGGTGGCATTGAAGGGATTCTTAAAATAAGAAAATGACATGACTGAGTGTTTGTTCAGATTAATGTTGCAGTTCTTAGGGAGTAATGCTTTAATTATCCCGACAAACACAGGCAATAAACACGCGTTCTATGGCATAAAGGGGGGAACACCGCTCCGCAATCGGTGTGACAGACGAACTTCCATTGTGTGACCAAATGCCAAACTTATCTCCCCAGCGGTCAATTCTGCACTGGATCGGAGAAGTCGGTGAGGCCAAAAGCTTGCGCGTCTTATTAGCGTAACTCTAAACGGCACTACGAGCTGACCTCCGGTCAGCATCGTGCTAGAGTGTAGACAGTTCTCAAGCCTTACTTATCTCCCCAGCACTACGAGCCGACTCCACCGGCACGTGCTGGATCAGACAAGAAGAGGCATAAAAGAGCGTTAAATAGCGCCACTAAATTAGCGAAAACGAAGCTTGGGGAAGTCGCTGCAAGACTTAACCGATAGCGTGTCACGAGAGGTGAACCCCAGTTTATTATTTATATTAATGAACAACAACAATAAACCTCCAAAGGGAGGGAAGGGTGGGAGTTACAATTT
>Ga0126339_10001716_pt1 | contig 15216 bp, 10 predicted proteins | sample OrbTmetagenome_2_FD_92532 | JGI IMG/M metagenome (GOLD analysis project Ga0126339, IMG submission 92532) | Coral microbial communities from Petempiche,Puerto Morelos, Mexico - Orbicella T R C metagenome | ecosystem: Host-associated > Invertebrates > Cnidaria > Coral | place: Petempiche,Puerto... | reverse complement strand
TGTCTTAGCATTAAACGGTACCAGTTTACTGGCCGTGACATGCCCCTGCAAAAATCAAGCGGGGTGGCCATTTTGGTGTCCTTACAGGAATGTGGTTTTTTTCGGCCTAGAACCGTGCACAGGATACCCAACTCTGAAAAGCCACAGGTCAAAATTAGGTTTGCGTTCCACTTCGTCGAACGCAATAATTGAAGCTCTCGAGTTATTTGCAATTTTGCAAATATTTGCACAAAGAAAAGAAACCCTACTTAATTTCATTTTCTCAAAGCTTTCCGACGTGTGGCAGTTATAAACACCTAGTTTTAGCATAACAATAGTATTTGCCGTTAGAAACACCAATTGAACACATTCGACACCCATCAACCTTTACACGCTAGCTGACTTGCGGACCCAGAAGAAATAAATCTGTTGTTAATCAAATCTATATATATCTTCGCCTGGGCTCTGTTCTAAAATCTGATCTGTAACAATTTTTTTTCTCGAACGCTGCGATTTCTAATTAATGATATTAAAAAAAAAGCCTGCTTCTAAAATCCATCTAAATCTGAGTCACAAATACGATCTTTAATATTATATACTACTTATGTAACGCCTACGAGTAGTATATATTAGTTAAATGCAACGCTTTCGAGTGGTATACCATGGAATAGCCTGTTAGTTACTTGTATTTTTTCGGTTTTCATTTTGGCGAATGTGTATATAACAAAAAAAAAATACAAGCGACAAGTGGGATATTCCATATGATTAAAAACGGGATCGTTGGAGAAGACAATTCGAGAGTTTTCATTGGCTTAGCCATCATGGGTTATGAGCCATTATACCATGCTCTACAAATATGCTAAGCGTACGCGTGATTTTTGGGGCGTTTTAGTTTTATTTTAGTTTTCTATATTTTAGGGGCATTTTTTATAGAATAGTTATTCCACTCGAGCTTGTTGAATATGAGATAATTATAGCCAACTCATATCCGACGCGCGCTCGTGGAATAACTGTTAAGTATTCCACGAAGTGTTGCATAACTGTTTTATACCATGCCATGCCATGCTATAAAAATACAGGGGCCACTGAAAACGATCAATGCAGCGCACGATGGAAAGGTTTGATGTAAGACCATCGAATATACCACGGCTTTCCTAGGCTACAGCTGTCTGTATTTTCTATAGCATGGTATAAAATGGAATATCCCACGAGTCACTTGTATATTTTATACATTGCCATTTAACAAATAAAGAAGCTTAAGCCATGTATTACACGGAGAAAAAAACACGACGGGCATTTGAAAACACGAGGGAAATGTAAAAAAACACGAGCCGCAGGCGAATGTTTTCTTCTTTTCTCGAGTGTTCTCAAATGGGGTACATACTAACTATTCAACGCTTTCGAGTGGTGAACCATGGAATATCGAACTTCATCATTTGTTTTATGATATAGAGGTAACGTGGCGCTAAACAATAAAACACGCTTTTTCTATGTTTTATTTAATAAATAAAGAAGCCTAAACCATACACAGTATTAAACTGTGATAAAACACGATGGGCATTTGAGAACACGAGGGATATGTAGAAACACGAGCCTGGGCGAGTGTTTTCTACATTTCTCGAGTGTTCTCAAATGTCCGGAGTGTTTTATTACAGTGTAATACACGGCATAGGCTTCTCCATTTGCTTTAAAACACGCTTTTTCTTGTTTTATACTCTGATAAAACATAAGTTTTTGACCAATCAGAGCGCGCGCAGGGTCCTATCTATATTATAAATAGAAACTAAAGGGGCCAAAGGTTGAGTTTAATACCGTCGTGTATACAACGGCTTTCCTTTACACCGATTGGCTGAATTTTCCATGGCGTGGTATAAATGACGGTATGCGTAATTCTTATACGACCTATAACCACATATTTCTTTGTCTACACCAGTTTACGACCATTTTCAAACCATACCTTGCCTTAGTCTGCGTTCATATATTTCAAAAAGGCCAGTCAAAACCAGAATAGAGGACTACTTGCATGGAGAGACGTTGTCTCTGGATAGGAGATCATGGGAGGATTACCCCACCCCAACCCCACCCAAGAGAGGCCTTTGAAGAAAACGCCGTTTCTGGCTGCGGACAGAGCCAAAAACTGGCCATGTCGGTTTGACTTAAGCTCTACATGTCTCCACCTGTTGCTGGTAGACGGGGCAAGCAAAAAGTTTGTTTATTGTGTGACCGTCCAACATAACCACAAAATTACAATCGTCCCTCACATTGTTATATTTCAGAATTACACAGCTGGACGTTATGTATAATTAGCGTCTTTTGAATTACCAAATGCTAAGACCAGAAGTAGCTAATCATAGTAGCAAAGAGTAGCAAAGACAGAACCATAATATACACACTAATCACTCACTCGGGTGACCTACTAGCTCGACATGTATAGGATGACGGGAGGTTTAAAGCGGCGTGAGACTGTTAGAAAACACGGCCATATACGCCGCCCAGTAAATCATCCAGGCCAAAAATTTAAAATATAACCAGGACTGAACAAATCACAAAGCACACGAAATCCAAAAATAGAATGCAAATTATTGAAACCCCGCGAGAGTCAGACAACATTGGCGTGTTCTAAGAGAAAAAGGGGGAAAATGAAGGCCAAATTTTCGTTTTAAAAATTGTTTTAGGAGCATTTGCTTACGCGCGTGAAAAAGCGTCAAATTTTCCACCATTCCGTTTTGTTTGTCTGACTTTGTCTGAGTTATGACGTCACTCGCGCGCTTCGCTATTGCAAGCTTTATAATCAATTCACGTATAAGAAAATATAAAGATATTAAGTAGTGATATTTATGCTATAACAACAGTTAACATGGATTCGATTGAAACGCTTATTTAGCTGATTAGCAGGATTTACATTATCTTTTACATTCAAACTCCATTCGCCGGTTACGACTGATAAGCAGGGTTGAGCCACAACAACTACACTGTCATGAATACGATCAAAACTTGGGCCATGGATAATTCACACAGCTTAAATCTTCTTAAAGTTGGTTAATATCTAAGTTAGGGTGCTTTTTTGGGAAAATCCAGCGTTCGATTCTTAAATCCAAAAAATATTTTGCGTTTTCTTAATAGACAGATTAACCCAAGACAACTCGGATCAGGGTGCATCAAACGAACCGAAGAATTCACTCTGGGTAGGCATTCTTCTTGACATTCACACCACCGTGGTGTGTGTAAAATTGACGTACGTCCTATATAAAGTGGGCACTATAGGTTAACTTTCAGCTACAACTTAAAGTTCGCTTATAAGTCTTAATTGCTTCAAGTGGGCTTTAAACGTGAGCGTTTACCGCTACTACAAAGCAAATCTTTACAGCGTAAAGCCAAAGGGACGCTGCCTAATTTAGAAATTCACACTGGATAGCATAACGCCAGTTTTACACAACGGTAACGTTGTTTTTCATGCTGTGTTAGTCACTGCTACAAGGTTACCAGCTATTGTGTAGGTACTCAATCATTTGGGGAACTTAAATTATCAAATCAACATGATACATGATACAGGTTCATAGCCAATCTTCGATCCATTAGTGTGACTGCTGCTTCGTACCAAACAAGGACTACAAGCCACTCTCAAAGGGAGCATCTTAGGATTTCTCTTCTCTGGCCGCATCCACACTTGTTTTATCAGTCGGCCCTTCGTCTTCTTTTCCACCATCAACGGCCGTCCGATATCTGTCATTTGCACCATCGGCACCATCTGTCCTCGAGCTGGCTTCCTCGGTGCCTTCTGGCAGCTCAAAACTGGGGTCAATTCTTAGGGCCAGGCTTCTGAGTAACTTGTTCTGTGCCTCCATCATAGCCATCATGGACTTCATCTTTTTCCTGTTTTTCATCACCTCCTCTTCCAGTTTGGCGAGCTCAGTTGGTTTGCTTTCATCTGCAACCGGCTCTGGGATGGCCTCGGAAAATCTTGCTTGTAGCCACCCTATCAATCTGCGAAGTGAACCAAACGGAATGAGTTGTAAGCACTATCAAAAACATCTGGAAGAATCCGAATTTTTGATAGCTCAAAGGTATCAGATGTCTTCCATTGTGTCTTGTTTGATATCCTTCTTTTCCAAAATTTATGTTTAGCCGATCCTAAATCAATTAGAACATGTTATAGATCCCTTCAGGTAGTTGACGATAATCGCAGCGCCAATGAATAAAGATGAACTCCAGGTCTAACGAACTGTCTTGTTATGTAACAATACAGGACAAGATGGACCCAGACCACGAGCAAGCACGGGATTATAGAATGGCTACGACGCATGCGTAGACGAGGGAAACCGCAGAAGGCCACGGGCGCGGCTCAATAACAATTCAGCATCATCGTAAATACTCTTTTTCTTGTCGCCATCTTAATAAGTAATAACACACAAACACCATACTTCAGAGAGGGAACTATATTTTCCAAGATAAATTGCTGGTACTTGGTAGAAACAAATTAAACAAAAAACAAAACAAAAGAAAGGTGTTTTTTTTTTAACATCATAGCCACGGCTGCTTCTTAAAAAAAAACCACTTGTCGTTTCAAACAATGAAAACAAATCCGAAGAGCTAACTGCTTCAGCTTGTGAAAATTTTAATGCCCTTATTAAGCATGTTGAAATCAGACTTGCAAATGTCAACACCACGCCTCGCTTTCAAAATATATATTGTAAAATTTATCATGAACGAATTCCCAAAACAGCAAAGATGAAAAGTGAACCCCCGTTAAAAAAAACATGGAGGTGGCAGAAGTTTAAGAAATTTTGCGCAAACGAGGCTTGGTGGAGAATTTTGAATTAAGCGATTCTCCGTGATATTAGTAAGTTAAGAGATTGATTACAGCAGAAATTCGAATTGACGCCATACCTGTGGTACTTAGATGACTTGTTAGGTTTCTCAACATAAACCGTTTCGTAAACGGCTCTTGTTAAAAAACTAGGAAACGCTTCTTCTATTTCAATTTGATACTCAATCTGCATGGCCAGTCTCTTGACTGTAGCGAACTTTTTCATTGTCTCGGTATCTCCAACGGCCAGACCAACCTGTGAAGAAATCAATTCGGTTGGTACTATTAGACTAGCTACAGCTCTTAAAAAGGGACATGATCAAGCACCCAACAACGTTACGGTAGATTCTAAAGATGACTTCCGCTCAGGTTGTCGACACGTTAATCATCAATAAACGACCAGGAATTTGGTTCTAAGGACCGTTAAACTTAATGTACAACCCCAATGCCGTCTAACGTTTACCAGAGTACTGGTATACGCCCTAAAGGATTGTTGACATTCCATCTACTGCGCCACTACCAAAACGATAAAACTCCGTAAACTAAAACGTACTAAAATGAATATCACACTACTGACTGGAATTTGCTCATCATTCGTTATTGTAACATGAGGTATTTTCTTACCAAAAGATTCATCAGAGCGACGGATAGTAGAAACAAACACAAAAAGATGAAGAAGAACGCCACCTCTGGAAACGGATTTAAGGGATTATCGTTTCTGGGATGCCTTTGACCAATTGAGTCAATAAAGGATGCTCCAAAGTCGAGCTCTCCAATCATCATTACCAACACACGAAGGATAGAATGGTGCACAGTGTGGAACCCAATCTACAAGAAATTACGATGGAGAGAAAATCGAGAGTTAGCAAATCTAGTAAACCAGTAAACTAGTTAACTATTAAACTAGTAAACTAGTAAACGAGAAAGACGGTAATCTAGTAGACCAGTAAACTAGTAAACTAGTAAAATAGTAAACAAGAAAACTAGTAAACTAGTGGACAGGCCATCTAGTAAACTAGTAAACTAGTAATCTAGTAGACTAATAAAGAAGTTGACTGGTAATCTAGTAAACTAGTAGACTGGCAATCTAGTAAACTAGTAAACAAGAAAACTAGTAAACTTGTAGAGTAGCAATCTAGTAAACTAGTAAACGAGTGAACTAGTAATCTAGTACACTAGTAAATAAGTAGACTAGTAATCTAGTAGACCAGTAATCTAGTAGACCAGTAAACTAGTTAACTAGTGAACGAGTAAACTTGTAATCTAGTAGACTAGTAAACTGGTAATCTAGCAGACTAGTAATCTGGTAAACTAGTACACTAGTAATCTACAAAACTAGTAGACTAGTAAACTAGTAAACTAGCAGACTAGCAAACTAGTAAACTGGTAACCGAGTAAACTAGTAATCTAGTAAGCTAGTAACCTAGTAGACTATTTAACTAGTAATCTAGTAGACTAGTAATCTAGTAAACTAGTAGGCTAGTAGACTAGTAGACTAGCAAACTTGTAAACTAAGAATCTAGTAAACTAGTAATCTAGTAAACTAATAATCTAGTAAACTAGTACACCAATAGGCTAGTAAACTAGTAATCTAGTAAACTAGCAATCAAGTAGACTTGTAGTTACAAGAAGACTTGGCCGGTCAGGAGCAAAAACGAAACGACTCAAACACGATTTATGTTTCGCGCGGCTTTTGTTACGCTTGTGGCTGATTGTCAGGAGGAAATGTGAACCCAAAGTCATCCGGTTTCCAAAGTCGACCAAACACTGCTCTAGCCTCTTTTAGAATGAAAGTGCGTGGAATGACTAGTCCATCGTAAGTTTCGCGAAGGATTTTGTCAGGGTTTTCAGACAGTTCGTCGCTGCCCATTACATTGTTGGGTACACTAATATAGAGTGTCTGGAACACAAAGTCAGAGTGAGCAAGCTATCTGTTACTAGTGATCCAGTACCTTATAACACCCCTTACCTGTTCCTTCAAGAGGAGGTAAAAGACCAGTGCAAATCCCAAGACAAGGAAAGCGAATACCACCATCACTTGGAAAACGGTCTTGGTCACTTCAATATACATTGAGATATAAGTACCAAACAGTCGATATCTTCTAAGGAACAGCATCATGTTGGTATAGCACACGAATACCGCCACAATTCCAAGGATCCAAAGTGTACGTGGGTCCTTCATGGCCGAGAACCATTCATCGACAACGCTCCGCGAGGTTACGTAAGGTACCATAAACAACGTTGTACTTATATGAAGGATCCAGTCTAGGTAGTTGGAAGTGTCCTTGAAATAGTTCCAACGTTGCACGTAAATCTGAAACATTTCTTTGCAAAAGTGGAATGTCGCGAAAATCACGACTATGATTGGTACTGCTTCCCTGAAGGAAGAATCTACCCGGTAAATATCGGAAGGTTTAGGCTTGAAGAAGTCTTTGTTTGCTCCTCTAGACCCGTTCGTCCTTGGTGGCCTGAAATTCTGGTCTTCTCTTTGGTCGACTATGAAAGTGGTAAAGAGTATCATCAGTAAGAGATACGGGAAAAAATCGGCCATGTAAACATATCTTCCCAGCGAGGTCCACTTTCTTTCGTTGAATTTCAGAGTGAGGGGATGAAGAAGGAGCCGTTCGCGTTTGTGCTTGATCATCGTTTCAACTGTTGAGAACCTTTTACTGCAGTCTTCTACGTCTGGGCCAAGATCCAGATATTTAAAGTTGTATGTGACAGCGTAGTCTGGGTCGGAGATGTTCAGATGCTGAGAATGGTGCACGCACTGATTCAATACAACTTCAGCTGCTTCGGGGAAATTTTCAACCAGGAGTGATACTGCAGTTTGGCCAGAAGTTGTTTGGTAGTTTTCAATCTCCGTCCATCTAAATGCAAAAAAGAAATATAAGAATAAGATTTAATTGTATTTTAAAGCTGAAATGACCTTGGTCTTTCTGTTTAGTTTGATCACATCCACGACAAAAGCAGACCTGATGACCAAAATGGAAGTTGAAATTATGAACAATTAACATCCCTAGCCAATTAATATCAAAGATGGATAATTATATTCCGATTCGACGATTCGTCAACAGATTTGTTTCTCAATGGTATTTCTTTACGTTCTTCCACCACAACAACTAACCTTTTGTGCTTCACAATTGTCATGGCAACATCAGACGCTCCCGCTTTTGCTGCTACTTCCAAACAATCATGTCCTCGTCCGTTGACAAGTGTTAAACTTGCGCCACGGTCCAAAAGTAAACTCACTATAGCTGGATGACCCTTACCACACGCCAGGTGTAATGCAGAGTCGCCGTCCGTATCCTGCAGGTCGACGGATGCTTTAAAATCAAGTAGAACCTCGGCACATTTTACTTGGTTTCTCTTTACTGACCACATCAACGGAGTTTGGCGGAGATTATCTAAACTGTCAACTTCCGCTCCCATATTTATGAGTGCCATGCAAGCTTTTCTGTATATAAAATGGAAAAAAAGCCCCGGAATTAACACACTAGCAAAATAACTCCCCAAAATTATTCTGCTATCGGTAACTATTCACTTTCAACATCCAGTCTGAAATCTGTAAACTAAAGTTTATTTCATACACTGGCATACTTGCTTCCTAGCGCTATTCTGACAAGTCACACCTCCAAAATGGATCACCAACACAACCTAATGTTCAAAAGCAAAAAAAGTAAAACACTTTCATTTCCTCTCTGTTTTGTAAAATATGATCCCGAAATCAGATGTCTTACCGTTGCCCTTTTCCAGCAGCACAGTGCAAAGGTGTTCGTCCAAGCTCGTCTCGTTCATTAACCCCAGAAATCCGCCTGACCAATGCTTCCACGTGTTTGGACGAGGACGATTCTGCGGCTAGATGTAGAGGTGTTTTTTTATTCTCGTCTCGAAAAGACAGATGCTTCTGTTTGGATAAGACCAGCTCTAAAATCTACAAACCGTAGAATAATACAGTCAAACGTACAGATGAAACGTGTTTTCCGCGACGCACTTGTTGAAATGAACAGTTTAATATTCAAAGTGAGACTTAATCTAAAATTCAAAGGGCGCTTGTTTAAATTGCTGGCTGGGGTTACACATCGAACTTATTTTGCAAGAATTCATCCGGGACAATCTTGGCTGGAAAGTAACCAACAAATAACCTTTTAAAAACAATTTTTCAAATAAGCAGAAACGTCTTAACGTCTTCTTCCCAGACAATTTCCTTGTCAAAATCTACCAGAGTTGCAGGGTCGTATCTACAACTTGGGAGGGGAAATTCAGCCTGTGAAATTCAGCAAGTTGAACCTACGGGTCAGAAATCGCCATATTTAGGCTCATGGCTTGGATAAGTGCTGTCAAAAAAGAATCGGTTTAGGAACAGAACATAACTTAAATTCACCCAGTATTATCACTTCCTTTTTACTGGCCTATACGTTTTGCATCTACCAACGTCTTACCTTTATATCTTTTGACTTAGCAGCGTAGTGCAAAGGAACCCTGTCCCACAAATCCGCTTTGTATAAATTGTTTGTACCCGAGCGACTCTCTAGAAGCATGGCAAGCATCGTCAAATGTTCTTTCTCTACCGCGAGATGAACAGAAGTTTTCAAGAGCAGATCGGTTGCAGTGTTTTCAGCTCCAAGTTGAAGGAGTACCCTGGCGGAATCAATGTGTCCTGCCGCGACTGCGTTCAAGAATGGCGAACGACCTTCATCATCGCGTGCGTTAACTTTAGCTCCCTTTTCAACGAGATATGTGATGAGTTTCGTTTGGTCAAAAAGAGCAGCTCTAGAGACAAAATGAGTTACAAAAATGTCAGTCTAGTCTGCTAAAAATGTTAACGGTGCTGAAACACGAAGTGAGCGAACGTATCGCTACTCTGCATGCAAGAGGTGACAGGTGGGCATACATGTAGTAGAGTACTTCCCACGTACTGTACAGGAATTTGTCAAATTTCCAAAACCAGCTTTCTTTGGTTCCTATTTCTACACCAGGCTTACAAATAGGAGTTGACAAAACATGAACAATCGGTTAGAATGAAGTGTCTTTCCTATTAACATAATAAAGTGCCCAGAGTTGTACTCTTGCTCTGTTCAAAATCCAAAAGATTTGATCATTACGCTAAAGCACATATACCATTCCTAATGGCCGATTCCCTCTATGAGATTCGCCTGCCGGGAATCACGGTAGTTGTATTCGTCATCTTGGACTATATGTTAACTTTACTGAACACAACTACCTTGATTCCCTGCTGGCGCGTCTCATAGAAAGAATTAGCCAACACAGTCAGTTCTAACGGACCAGATTTAAAACTTTATCGACTGGCAACAAATTTTTCACTTGACTCTGAAGATGACTTTGGTTCAGTTTGTCGAAACGCCAGTCACCGAAACAGTTCTTTTCAGAACAACCTTCAACCAGACGATCATACCAGACAAACTACTAGTTACAGAACTATAATGTAAAATGATATTGTCGTAGAGTTTTAAAGTGTCCGTTTTGTCAAAGAAGCCCAACATCGAAAAGAAGTTGAATAAATAGCTGCTTCAATGCTGACGTTGTAAAATCGCTTATCATACTTTAATTTACATATATGATGGCTTAGCCAATGAATTACATTATCCCACGATCTATAGCTTTTAATATTTAGTAACATTCAACAACTCTTCAATATACATCCTTGAAATATACTGACCTGTGAAGAGGTGTTTTGGAATCTCCATCTTTCATGTTAACACCGGCTCCTCGTGATATTAGCAACTCCGCCATCTCAAGATTCCCTTTAGTGGCCGCTAAGTGAAGTGCGGTGGTTTCGTTACACTTTTTAGAGTTGACGTCTGCGCCATGGTCAAGGCACAGTTCAGCGGTCTCGACATCGTTATTCCAAGCAGTTATGTGTAACACTGTGTTACTCTGTAGGTCCTCGTTCCCCACCAGTTCCCTTTCATTGGTACCAACGTCTCTATCAGAGGCTGCGAAGAAAAGGAATTACATTTCAGACCGTAGCTAGAGAAATGCTGAAGACGCTGTGAACTAAAGGTTAGCGCGCTATATCTCGGATTTATAAATAGGTAACGGAAGGGTAAATCTGTTGTGAACTGGAATTAGCATCCAAATTAGCATCGCCGGGCGAATGAAGAGAATAGGACTTGACAAATTTATGACTGTGTGATACATAGTAGAGAGCGAATCAATTCACAATTCTAAAGATTACACTTCTCCACGTTTTAGACAGACATCGAAGTTTAATAGCTCACGCTAGTGCACGAAGATGGAATCAAACCGGTATCCATACTTCAACGCTTACCTCGGTTTAATATCATTCTTGCCACCTGAGAATGACCATTAAGAATGGCGCTGTGGAGAGGAGTCGTTTTGTCCGCTGAAACTGCCTTGATGTCCGCTCCGTAGTTGAGAAGCAGTTGGCAAACTTTGCTATGTCCTTCACTGCAGGCCAGGTGCAACGCAGTTTTTCCAGAAACATCTTTGTCATTAACATTAACCTTTGAATGCTGTAGGAGAATTTTAACGATCTCTTCGTTTCCTCTGCACGCTGCAAAATGCAGTGGGGTATTCCCCTTTCTACCTTTAGCTGAAGGGTCGGCGCCTCGCTCCAAAAGGGTGTTGACAGTCGAGAGGCCATTGAACCTACAATAAGAGTTTCAAATCAGCTTTTTTAAAAAAGATTATTCAAACATTTGAAAAACGCGCCAATCGTTCGACAAGGCCCTGAAACTATGTTGATAAGTGATAAAATATGTTGAAAGCGGGTGAAACTCTTATCAACATAAATCTCTTGGAAACCATTTTTATCCATCATGGGACTCAGAACTTTTGTGCATGTCGTTTGATTGCAGCAGTGAGGTGAGACGGTAGCTGAAGAATCTGCGTTTAACACGATGCACAAATACGTCATGAAGTGCAATTGTGATAATTAACCCCCAAGCCAATTTGACGTCAACTAAACACAAGATCCGATATGTAAATGACAAATTTTAACGCCCTATCTCAAACCTTATTTATCTGAACTAAGCAAGGAAGGAAGGCCAGAAACTTGCAAAATAACCGATCTTGTCACGAAATCCAATTTTCCATACACTGATCTCACAGAGGTAGGATTTGTAATGGGTCTGTTCACACCTGGATCAAATTTTCGTGACGTCCTGAGGAAGTCGCGCTATTGACGCTTGCCCAAGCAACTCGATGTCACTTGCACCTATTAAAGTGCCTGTGAAGTAAAAAAATAATTGCTGCTTATTTGAAAGGCTTTTCAAAGTAAAGCAGAATGGCGTTTTCTCTTTTGGAAAATCATTTTTCGTTTTAGAGATATTCACGTTTTTGTATTATGCAAATAAAGAAAGTGATAACGTCATAAATAGTTCCACTTAAACAATAAAAAACTGAATCAAGAATATCTCCAGAAATATTGGAGTGGTGTTCTTCAAACTTGGCACCAGAAATGTTCATCACAAAAGAAACAGAAAGACACCTACTATGTTGTTGCCATGGCAACACTCTTGGCTCCAACTCGTTCTGTAAAAAACCAAATAACCCCATTTGCAACCTATTAAAGTGGGACAGAGGCTAGGGTCTTGCTGGGAACACACATGGTTCCCATATTGTCTTAACTCTCCCCATTACATTGTTGAGAGTGGATGATCCTTGTTTAAGATAAAATCTGGAGATTTTAGTCTTAATCAAAACAAGACCAGCGGTATAACTGTTGCCAAGGCAACTGCATGACGATTGTCATAATGTTTCTTTTGTGATGTACATTTCTGGTGCCACGTTTAAAGAACACTGCTTTAATATTTCTAGACATATTCTTGATTGAGTGTTGTACTGTTTTAGCGAAACCACCTATGACGGCATCACTTTCTTCATTTGCATAATACAAAAACGTGAATATCTCTAAAACGAAAAAAGATTTTCCAAAAGAGAAAACGCCATTCTGCTTTACGTTGAAAAGCCTTTCAAGTAGACAGCAATTATTTTTTTACTTTATAGGAACAACCGGGAAACCCCCATACACTTGCACTATCAAAGCAAAATGCGCGGTGTACAGCCAATCGAGGGGAAAAAAGGTATTTTAAACCGTAACGTTTTACTTGGTTTCCCTAAGGAAACTAATAAGTATGGGTTTTCAAATGGTGACGAGTGAAATAAGGGAATAATTTCACGCGTGTTTCGTCAAAATCCTTACGATTTTCCGAGTGAGTATACCATTTTGATTGCCTTTTACGGGTATACCATTTGATTGCCTTTTAATATTATAGATGACAAATTACGCTTGCAATCTCGGGTTTTTGACTTGCTTACTGTATCGACAAATTTCGCACCAAACGTTGCCATGGCAATTTTGTAATTTCTCATGTGAAATTATAAATTAATGCTCAAATTTCGCGCCAAAGTAAGGAGTAATTTCAGTCACCCGGCCCATAATATTATACAAGTAATGTTACAAGTATAACCAGAAAATCATTATAAATTAAAACAAAAAACAAAAAACACTCGTATGACTGGTTTAACTGTAGTTAACTGGTCATGTTTTTTTTTTCAGTTCGCAAGTTTACACACCATAATTGCATTATTAACATGACTGAGGTGAATGAATGACCTAATCAGCCTGAACAACACGTGTATAGAGGATATTACATGGCCGTGCAGACATGAAATTTCTCTTAGAGTGATGAAAAATATTTCAGGAGCAAGTGCAGCGAATGTGTGAAATATTTTCCAACACGAGAAGAGAAATTCCGTATCTCCAAGCGTCCACAAACCACAAGCCAGACATGCACGCAATGCAGACCTATTTTATCTAAATATCTCGATTGTTTTTTTTCAAGTATCATGTGTAAGAATATCCGGATACCGTCGTATAGCACGATCCTAATCGCTAATGTTGAGCCAGAGAAACATTTTCCCCTCGAAAGTTACCAAGGTACAAACCCGAAGATCAGGCATTACTACGTCGCTTAACGCAATGCTGTAAGGTACTATTTATTACGGCCTATGTTTTGGGCTTCTACTAACCTGGGACGCCAAGAAATTATTGAAATTATTACGGTCAGTGTTTTGACGAAACGAAAGGGAAAAGGAATAAGGGATTACACGTGGAACATGGGTACATTCTTTCAGAAGTGTCGTGACAGGCGTTTAGATTCAGTTAGTTCCCTTTTTAGAGCGTAGTTAAGGAACAACTCCCAACTCTGTACTAGCCTACGAACGCAGACGTATTTTCGACGGAACTAAGTGACAGCCGGAAATACGTCAGCGTTCACAGGCTACACTGTAACTCTGTACGTGCCTATGTCAACATAATTTATGATAATACCTACTTATTAGCTTACGATACGTGACAATCAAAACGAAAGATCTGCTTAGGAGACTACCCCAGGCTATTGTAGTTCTTGAAGATTACAAATCAGAGGAACAAATTGATTGTGGTTCTTGTAAACATTCAACTGATTTGCAATAGCCTTTCTTGAACGCTGGCTGGCGTTTCATATAAGTGTTGGCAGAACGTACGACAAAATGCTAATCGATCCGTGACTCAATCCTATAAGGCATTTACATTAAGAATTTTGCAAGCGGAACAGATACATGGTTTGAAGATCGTTAACGGTCTTTTGGGACTAATGTTCGTTTTCAATTCTCCTGAAAAAATTATTATTGCACAGTTAACAGTCACGCTTTCTCTATCTTTACTATCAAGCGAAAAGGAACCATGAATTTCACAGGCGTGTTTTTGATTTCTTAATAACGTATGCAAATTTAGTCGATACGAGATTACAGAAGATAAAATTTCAACGGGCACAATAACAGATATCTACGTACCTTGCAGCAAAATGGAGGGGCGTCAAGTGATATTCTTTTGTACCAATGTTAATGTCAGCTCCATGTTCCAACAGAATCTTCACGATTCTGCTCAAGTTGTACCGAGCTGCGACGTGAATGAGCGCAAAGCCATGTTTGCCTGTTCTATCGATCTCTTGCATGTCTGTCAGGTTGCCGAGCTCCTCTTCGACTAACTCCATTTCATCTTCGCGAATTGCTTCAAAAAGCTTCAGAGTGTGGGGTGACACAGGGGTTGCCATTTCGCTTGTTTCGCGGTCGTCGTAAACAAAGGTCGCCGTCTCCTTTGTCTCGGGTTCGAAATCGACTAGCGGTACCCCGTGTTTTTCTTCAGCGTCTTCATCATCCCTCCTGAGCTTAAAGGGATTGCAACTTGCATCATGTCGTTTTGTCTTTCTTTGCGCCATGTTTTCCTCCGAGAGTTTAGTTCCTTGCTTCACTTTCCTCGTCGTTTCGTTCTACCGTGACAACTGCAGTTCGGGGAGACCTCTTTTAACAACAGAACATCACGTGCGCATGTTAATATTTTAAAATTATGACACGTACGATTGTTCCTGGGGATCAATCACTCAATCAAATATTTACATATC
>Ga0126339_10001714_pt1 | contig 15219 bp, 8 predicted proteins | sample OrbTmetagenome_2_FD_92532 | JGI IMG/M metagenome (GOLD analysis project Ga0126339, IMG submission 92532) | Coral microbial communities from Petempiche,Puerto Morelos, Mexico - Orbicella T R C metagenome | ecosystem: Host-associated > Invertebrates > Cnidaria > Coral | place: Petempiche,Puerto... | reverse complement strand
CCTTCCTGGTATTCCAGGACGTAATTTTTCATTGTAGTTTGCACACAGCCCGCTTTCCAGTGACCTGAAAAGTTACGGTAAGATCCACCTGCAACTCCCACATTTGGTATCTGACTGACCACACGTATTTGCCTCTCAAGTTGGGTAAGCCAGGTGAAGTGAAAAACATCTCTTGCAACGAGAACGTAAGGAGTAGATACTTTTCTTATCAACATGTTCCATCCTTTGCCTAGGTTTGTATCACTGACTTTCGTAACATTAATATTTTTGTACCTTTTGGCCATGTCCATAATTTCGTTACCACGCGTAGCTAAATGAACTTGAACTGTAGGATAGGTCTCTGTAACCCCCTTTAAAACCTTTTCAATATTGTTCTCGTCTTCCTTAGGATATGCAACAGTGTTTATTAAAATAGTTATCACAGAATTAATTGGTTTAGCGTTAGTACAGTTGGTGATAACCCAGCCCGTGGCGTAATATGGGTAGCCAAACTTTGCCCCTCTGTATTCATCTGGACACACATCCACGCTACCATACTTGCTAACTATTTCAGGAGTGCTCGCTGTTTGCAGTGTGTTGTCTAGGCCTTTGACTATTTCCCCTAGTCGTTGAACCAATCTCGGTGACGGTGCTTGCTTTTGGACGACCAACTTTCGCATTTCCAGGTGGATTACATTCAGTTCCTTAGCAATGTCTCGTTTAAAAAGAAGGAAGGGGTCATAATGACTGAAAAGAGATAACACCTGTACTTAAATGCTTGTAATAATTTTCTTCAGTACATTCAATAAAGTGCTGTCATCCAAAATTTTGACATTATTTAATCTTTAACGTAGGTTCGATTTAAATGACATCTCGTCCTAGAAATTCTTTCGAAACACTGTAAAAAAAACTCTTAAAACTGTTTAAAAAATCTGTAAATTGGCACTGCTAAAAAATATTTCGCTAAAACACTAGCCTGACATCAGTTGTAGGCCATATTGGATTCTGGAATCCAACATGAACCAGGTCAAACTGTACCCTGTGTAAACGCTACTACTGTCAAGTACACATGCGCAATGCGGATAGGAAAAGAATTCCAGGGATTTTCTTTCAGTTATGATCTGATTATTAGGTAATTAAGCCGATCAAAGCGATACCCTTTTAGATGTCAATTTAAACTCGTTTTAGCCGGTGGCGGATCTAGGGGAAGGGCCCGGGGACCCGGGCCACTCCCCCCTTAATTTGACAGAAAGAAGGAAAGATGGCAGGGCAAGTAACACAAAAACAACCTCACTCCACCCCCCCTTTATTTTCAAACACGTGGGAAACAAGGAAGGGGAAAAAAACAAAAACCCCCCCCCCCCCCCCCCCTTAGCTCAAGGTCTGGATCCGCCACTGTTAGCCCATAAATAGTGAGGCAAATGATGCGATAAGTTTGGCAGTTGGGCACTTAGGCAAAGTTGCACTCAACTTGAACGAAAGAAAACTTTCGACATAACACTAACCTGTTTGTCTGTGGAAAGAAAAGATAAAATGACGTTAATAAAATACACATGAGAACAGTGAAGGACAGGAAAACACATCTCCAAGAAAGGACGACCGCCATTAGCTTCTGAACCAAAGACTTTCAAATCTGTGGATGTTGTATCAAAAAAAATAACGATCAACATGAGTACACTGCCAACAATTTGATGTACATGTAATATTTCAAACCTGAGTAGTAACCTTGTTTCTCCTCACGCATGTGCCTTGTTCCCTGATAAAGAAGAGTGAAAATTAACCGTTATCATTTTCTCAGGTATAGGTTGTTTGGTTTGGTTGGAAGACTGGTAGGTACTGAATTTTTCCACCGACACGCACACGTATTTACAAAGAGTAAAAATGTAACAATAGGATATAGTAAAACAAGGAATATGATGTACATCATGACATTATGTACGGTTTCTTCCTTACAGTATTACGGTTTACCGTGCCCAAATTCGCAATTAGCCAATCAGAAGCCGTGTATACTCTCGGTGTCCTGATATCTTGCCATGATCTCAAGTCACTGACCTGATATGGCTTCCATGTCTTGCTCACTTGGCCGAATTTTGGTACAGTAAATACCTAATCGTACCTTTTTGGTACGCTTCGGCCGCATATCAGGCTCGTTTGGTCTCGCATGGGTATCAAGTTTGGCTAGACTACGTCTCGCCAACATACGAACCATTACACTCGCCAGCCTGATATGCCGCCGAAGCGTACCAAAAAGGTATGATTAGGTACTTTATAAATGCGAAATACGGACATGTCCCGCCAACGTGAGTGAAGAAAGTCGCAATTTAGACCAATTTAAACATTACGCTTGATAGTTTTACTAGCATTTAAAATTAGCTTATTGGAACCTAACCATAGATTCTGATGTTTTGTTGTTATCTTTGTTGGTACATGTAATTTGTTTACTGAATTAATTCACATTTCGTATGCAAATAGGATGTACAGACGTGATGAGAGTTTTTGCTTTCGTTGGTCCGAGAAGCACTAATGTAACGTTTCGGTCAGCCAGAACAGCACCACTGCAGTTTTGAAACAACGCTCCAGTCTGAACAGCACTTCGGTATATTGCGGTTATCCATTAACATAAATAGCACTCCAGCAAGCCTCAATAGAGCTCCGTTTCGCCTGAATGGCATCCACTCAAGTACTGTGGTTAGCTCTTAGAAACATAAACATGGCCCTACCAGGGCATACCTCGAGTATTGGACTAGTCGGGGGTCCGTTGTTGATATTGGGGTGGGAAATCTGGGATTTAAATGGGATTTATAACAGGAACCTCGCTGATCCCTGTTTCGTCGTTACGCTGATCAGATCTTTCTTAGATCCTACTATACCATCAGCATTTTCGTTCGCAGTCCTGGCTATATTAGGCTCGATTACCAGCCGTTGTTCGGGAGAGTAGCCCATAGACCAGATTCAAGAGGGCGGCGGAAACCGAACCGATACTATATTTGTATTAAGTTTCGTCTGGACCACAGGTCCACAGGTCTTCTTGGATCTGATGTACTGTTCACTTGTAACATGGCCGTGTATTTTCTGCGGCACACTTTCTGCCTGTCCGCAATTCAACTAATTTCCTTATCGCGAGTCGACATGCGACGTCGACCAATCGGCATTACCGAAAATTGCCCGAAGATTACCGGCGATTTTCCAACGCTGTGGAAGTTTTTCGAATATTTGGGAAATTTTCGAAGATATTTGGAAGAGCGAGGGCACTGCAGCCTACATAAGTAAACAATGTATAGCCAGACTTTCATATTTAAATTTACTAGTGATTATTTACTCCAAAATGCAAACTGCACTCAAAATCATGTGATTACTACTGCATCAGTTATTACTAACAATAAACCGTTGATTTGAGTGCTTTGCTCGTAGTCAACCCTACATTAGTGGTTGTAAAACTGATTTAACAAAGGTAGAACTGCAGATGGCAAGAAGTTTTGAAATCCTTGTTTATGCGAGTTAATGCGTTCTGCGAGAAGGAGAACGCAGTCCTAATGCAGACTGGATTGAGATCTTCGGAGGCTACAAGTTAATATGACTGAAGATGAATGTACGCGAAAGCAGATAGGAAATAAATGTACAAATATCTTAGCAACAGTTTGAGCGAGCAGGAAGTTTTGCCTCTAACTCGACTCTAACGTTCAAACCGTTTGCGGGTGCCCAATCACGTCACGTCATGGTTGGTGCCCGATTATGCCAAATATCGCGCATTCAATAAACAATTTTTTTTACCCATCCATGATATTGGATAAGTGTTCTACTAACTGAAGAATGAGGCGCGTTATTCGAACTGACGTGAGTGAAGTATAAATCGTGCGTAACGACAAGCATGCCTCGGATCAAGCATTGCAAAAAGCCATTCAGAATATGAAAACTCAGCCTCTATATAAAATCAACAACGATTGCCAACGCAGAGCAAACGATCCAAACAAGCCAAAGAAGTCGAATTTCTTGCGAAGTGATTCAGCCGATACAAATCGAGCGCTTTTCTTTCTTTAATACGGCGAATGGGTGTTCCCAAAACGAACACCAAAAGTGTGGCACAAACCAAGCTAGGGCACTAAGGGCAGTAAGACCACTACACCAAAACGAAGGACCATGGAAAGGACTCAAACGACCACTCGCTGGACTAAAAACATCGACTATTTTTTACCTCTGTCGGATGTACATAAGCTTAATTCATACAATCAAAAGATTACTACAGTTGTAGATCTTGAAGGCCGACAGTTTGAGAACAAGCTAAACTGGCTTTGGTTTACCTTGTCATAGCGCAGACAGAACGTCCAACATACCTGAATTTCTCTCTGTTCTAAGTGTAGCGCAGGCATTCATGTACCAGGCTGTTCACACGATCATTAAAGCTGTCAAATCTCTTGGTGAATGCTATCATATCACACGGACTTCAACCATGACTATGCAAATTCGCGTGCGAAGTAAATGAATAAATATGAAATGCGATTGCGCGAATTGGAGCGTCACGCAATCTCTCTTTCCTTTCAGCTGCCTGTCTTTGTGCATAGTTTGGTCCGTTATTCCAGTCAAGAGATATTCATTTGCCAGATGGTGTTGTCTGTACCGACTGGAGTGAACTGAATGAGGAAAAAAAAAAGTTTCTTATTTAATAGGCATGGTCGCTTGATGAGGTGAGAACAAAATGGGAAACTATATATCCCCATACATGAAGCAAGGAGTCCCCAAATTGGTCGCGGGCTCATAGGCCTCAAAGTCGCCGAAGTGTCGCCGAAGTGTGCTAGGTCTGACATGCCTCCGAAAAAGAAGCGCAAAGTAGAGTCGAGCAAACCCACCAAGGAAACCAAACAAGGTAAAACGAAAAACTATTGGTCCTAATTGTTTTAAGTACGATTACACTATGGCATGTCAATTGCCATCGAGATCAATGAATGAATGAAAACGTTATTAACGTGTCAAAGAAGTCTAGCCGAGGGTTAAAACCCTCGACGAGATTGGTTTTACTATATTTTGAGCTGTCAAGCGTGGCCAACAGCGCAGAGGCGGCTAAGCTGATTTGCTGCGCGGTTAAAAAATAACTATTCAATTTGCAAAAAATGCCATTCTATATTTAAGCAATAGAGCACTTTTTCTGTGGTTACATAGCCTCATCTAAACACGACGGGGGTTCGGAGAATTCGAGACAGTTATGCAAACCCGAGACGCAGTCGAGGTATTGCATAACTTTCGAGAACCAAGAGTGTTTAGATGAGGTTATGTAAACATGGACAAAGTGCTAGATCGCTCTTATAAAATCTTTCTCACAAATACGCTCGAATCTAAAGCGTGACAACCGTATTTACATACTTTCATCTGAACACACCCATTGACCATTTATGACCAATGAGAGCACGCGTAGTATATCAGTTATTTTATAATTAATTTCTAAGTCAGTGTTGAGGAGCTTGGTGGGTACAGGATGCGTGTTGCTGGACTGAAGAACACTTATGATGTAAGCTTACTTCAAAGGGAAATAATAATAGTAGCTACAGGTGTACAAGCTGGGGGAGCAAGGGGGGCTGCAGCCTTCCCCCCCCCCCCTCCCCAGCCACAGAAATTATATGATTTTTCAGGCAAAACGCACATGATTCGGGCAACCACTCATGAAAAAAAATAATAATAATGCTGTTGGTGTGATTTCCAAAACTTGTAAAAGTTTCTGGTTAGTTACTTTTATTAGAACTTTTTCTTTTAATAAGTTTTAGATTTAACTAGATTGAGACTGTTGATAGAGGTCATTGAATGCAGGCTTTGAATATAACTAGTTTTGGAATTATAGTAGTTTCATTAGATGTGAGAATTGTGAATGTTTTTGTTTTTCATGCAATTTGAGTGCATTTGCATCCTGATTTCAACACTCACGCATTCAGGCATTGTGTAATTTTTTTGGGCAAGAAGGTCACCTTCCCTCCAAGCCCAAAGGTGCCCGTACATGTATGATAGTAGCCTTACTATTTCTGAATGGTTTAACTGTTTTGAAATATTGAAAGGTTGATTAAGCCTAACGAACGGCATTCTTGCTTTACACCTGGTAGCAGTCTCTCAAAACTTACCACATGTACATTGTAAAAACATCCCAGGCGTGGTAAATGCCCAAACAGTTCGACTGAACGAATACATTTATCTGATTTTTAAACAATGTCACCGCTTGTTTGCACCTATGAAATGCGATGAAATACACAGTTTTAGAGTACTTTTCGAGTGCAACAGATCCAAACCAAGACTCAAAACCAAGCTTGAACTGCTCAGGAAATGGCAATAATCTTGTCATCTCCATAACCTGAAATCCATGCTCAGATTCCTCCAAGGTCTTGACGAGTAGTTGATTGTAAATGAAAAAAAAAGTAACAGGTTTACGGAAGTCTAAAGTACATGTAAAAGTAATTAAATTGAACATGTACATATACAACATTATGTCATATACAGTGCTAATGACTGTCAATTCCAGGCCTGCTCATCCCCTCCCCTCCCCACTTCCCTCCCCCCTTCCCTCCCCTCTGGGCATTTGACGTTTTGTTTTCACAAGGCAGCAAATGTCCCACCATGGGGCTGCTAGCACGTACAAAATCCCCATGCTGGGGCTGTGAGAAAAGTACAAATGCCCACCCATGGGATAGCGTCAAAAATATGTTTTCTCATAAATATATGTCTTCAACCAGATATTGAAATGAAGCTATATTTTTCATAACTTATAATACATGCTAATTTTAGTACAACATTACAAACAATGTTATCTAAATATGGATAATGCTCTGAATAGCTCAGGGACTAAGTCGATGGACAAGTGAAAAGAAACAAAGCAATAACCATTGACAGCTGATATATGTAGGCATGATGACAAATCTTAACCTATGGTCACATTGGAAACACAATGCCTGTGACACGTTTCCATCATAATCCTAATATAAACTATACATCAAGACAAAAACAATGCTTGCTAATTGCAAAAACTATTCTAGAGGTTGGACTGTAGGTTTATCTTTAGCCTTGTCAGTTCCTCTCTTTTGGCTTTGTTAGATTTGTTTAAGATGTTCTAGTCACATTTTCATAGTCAATTGTGCTGTCCACCATCGCTTCTCACCTCGATTTTCATGCATGACCAACAGGAATTTATTTATGTATTTTTAATTTATCAACATGAATTTGTGAGGCTAGTGGTAATTCACTGGACTGAGTTTCCAATGGGTTAGTGTTAAATCTCACAAAAAAAATTAAGTCAGTGCTCTTTAGGTAGGGTTAGTCCTTTTGATATTTAATAAAGCAGGCTTGTTAAATGCCTGGGTGTGGGGAGGGATAAGGGGCCTAGGAATTGATAAAGCCATTATTGAGACCTAGTGGTAATGCTTGCAAATCCCTTCTTTTCTGTTTATATATATATGTGTCGGTCAATTCTAGGATGCCATCCCCCTACCCCTTCTGCAGCTGGGGCATTTGAGCTGTTAAAACCTACCATGTAGTGTTAAAGGAAAAGACCTGTAGACGCATTCAAATGTAAACTAATCACAAACTAAGGCACTGAGAAGTGCTGGTTTTAAGTATTACTAAGATTGCCTTCTTAGAGCTGGTTGAGAGAAAAAACATTCTGTCTTTGCTAGCAAATTATCATCATCACACAGGGCTGGCAAATACCCTGGGCAAGACTTGAATACTCGATTATTCAGGCAATAATCCTCAGGATTAAAAACACGAGCAATTACTTCACCAATACCTCTGGGAGATTGGCACTGCTGGAATTACATGTAGCTAAAATACTGTAAATTGGATTTGATTATTGCACCTTTGCAGAGAATCAAAGTGCTAATAGAAGCAAGACCCAGAAGCAGGATGCAAAACAAGTAAGCTTAATTAAAGTGATCATCCCTGTCAACATGATAATGCTATACCCTTGATTGGTATTACATGTAATATCACAGACAGTTTCTGTTTACCTTGTGTACACTGAAAATTATGAATACTAAATAGATCAGAAAAATAGAATGTATTAATACATTTCCCCACTAGGGACTGGTCTTTGCTATTTGTGTATGGACAAAATAATGAATTGAAAATAAAGAAAATCCAGTACACATTTTATTGCTTGTTTACCATATAATTGCGTTCACTTAGTGTAACGCAATCACAATCCAGTTTGTATTGAGAATTTTTCGGATGGATTTGTTCGCCAATTTGGCCCCCCACAGCAGGGTCAAGTTACATCATTCATGAGCATGCATGCAGTCATGTATTCAGCATATAAAGGTAGATTTGAAGTGTGTATGATTTCTGCAAAGATGCATGTATTTTGACCTGCTGGCATTCAACAATAAGTAACTAAAGCCTGTGTCATCAGGAAAGAATGTTTTGTAGCTCGGTGACGGCAAATGGCCATGAGTTGTGGTAAGAAAACAAATCCTCTGCGTAGCTCGACAAATGGCCATGATGACCCTCAGATCTGTGGTCAGAAAACAAATTTTCCAATTTGAAGCTCAGCAAATTTGTTGTGGCCACAGTTGGTTGTCAGAAAACAAACTTTCCGTGTCGTGTACCTCGCCAAAAGGCCGTGTTTTGTGGTCAGAATGGTTAATTCACCTTTTTCATTTGTGAAAACAAAATGTAAATTTGAGCATTGTAAACAAGTACAAAACATTTAGTGATGCAATGTCTTGTAGGGTCGCTGGTCAAAAACTTTATTTTCTCAAGAAATGTTTGTTATAGGTGTTGGCGATCTGAAATTGAATTCTAAGTGTTGCCAAAAGTTCAAATGCCTTTCCTGGGAAATATTTTGTCCAGTACAAGTTAACACTTAATTTAAAACACTTTTACCGCAGGCTTCAACTTCACATGCAGATCATTATTTGTCATTAGATCAAACTTAGTTTTGAATGCCACCAAAGTAGACCAAGCATGCAAAGTATAAGCATGAATGGTGATGGCATTTTGACTTTGGACTTTGACACTATGATGTATCTGTCTGTAAAACCTTAGCTGTTGATAAAAAATGTTGACTTTAGCAATACACAGAGGTTGAAATTCAGATAGTGAAATCATTTAAGGTGTATGTATTCAAGTGACAACATCCAACGCACTCATAATCTTTGATTACTACTAGTTATACAGTGTTCTCCACAGATTTTAAATTAGTCAGCTAAAAACTTAAAGTAGCCAGCACTTGCAAATCGAGCGTCCGAAGGAGGTGAAATTCTAGGGGCCCCCCTCTGGAAAATTTTCAAAAATTAAGGGGCTGGAGATGCAACCTGACACATTTTACGTTCTTATTTGTCTATAACACTACATGTTGATAGCTATTGCTCATCATTTCCTTCAGAAATAATTACATGTTCGCGTACTGTTTTTGGAACTTGAGATTTTAAGCGCAAATTCAGACAAGCTACGCTTGAAATTTTCTTCACAACAGATAGTAGCCTGTGAGAGCATCCGGTTTTGTCAGCTCTTGTTTCTTGCACATGAAACAAGAGCCAAAAACCTGGATACTCTTGCAGGCTAATCAGATAACTGCAGAGTGTACTTTCTGTAATATTATTGTTAACATTTTATTAAGAGGAGTAAGACAATTTTGAGGGTATTACTGTAGTTGGGGGTGTTGCAATCCCTCTCACTTTTCCCTGGATCTGCTCTGTTTTAGTCAGAGAAATGTCCAAACATTGAAGGGATGAATTTGCTTTATTAGGCAGTGCAATACACAAGATGGCTTATGAAATCAGAACCAGAAAGCAGAATTGAGAAAGGAGTGGATGTGAAGGTACATATGTGATGTGCATATCTTTGGAACACTCTCAAGCTCATTGAGACATTTTGCGCAAAAAAACTTAGTTTTTATTTGTTTGAAAAAATTTAATGTAATTTGATCAACAAATTCTGGAATTAAGGTCTCTGATGGATGTTGATGCTGACCTATTAGCGTATGATACATAAATTATGCAGAGAAGTGATTGAAAAAGGAACCACAGTTTATTTCAAATTCAGGTAATCAAAATACGTGTCTACAGGCTAGTGCATTTTACTTGGTACTTTTCTTTACCTGTGTACATTAACTGCAGTTTGGTATTGAGGACTTAAAGAATGAACCAGACCAAACAACTTGCTGGGATGGTGTTAGAAATTACCAGGTAATTCAATTCATCTTAATGTGTTTTACAAATATTGGAATTGAGGACTAACTAAGTTTCAGTGTTAGAATTGTCCAACAAGTTCACAGAGTCATAATTTCCTCAAGAAATTTCCATTGTAAATCATTAATTTATTACAACATCACTCTTAATTTCTGAATTACTTTTAGGCACGGAACTTCATGCGTGATCAGATGAAGAATGGTCAACTTGCTTTCTTTTATCATAGTAACTGCAAACCTCCTGGTATAGCTGGGATTGTAGAGGTACATCTAACAAATGTTAAATATTCATTTATGTTCTTCATCATTATCATTTTTTTTTATTTGAAACATGCTAAAATATAAATGTACAATAACAGCAACTTTTATAAGGCGTGGAGGTTTCCTAAAAAAGGTCAAAAAGTTACCAGGCTTGTAACAGAGGCTGCCCCAGTTCTTAATACAGGGCTTGAAAAAAAAAAACAAAAACAAACAAACAAATGAACAAATTTGAAAATTTCCACCTTGCCCTTCTTACAAGTAACTCTCAAATTTTTCTTGCCCTGGGAAAGTCCTAGTTTGCTCTTTTTTGATTTAGTTGACAAATGATTTGCCTGAAGTTTCTGTGGTAACCTTCGCAACCCTTTCAGAAGGCTGGATTCCAATGTATAGTTGTATATTCATAATTTGTATTTCTGTTTGCATGATATATAAAAAGCTGACATTGACCCTTAAAATTCAGGCTGCTTTGAATATGAGTTAAGACACTGATTGAATGTAATTGTATACTTTTGCTTTATAATACCTGCCTTTAGATTGTGAAAGAGAGCTATGTGGACTATACACAGTTTGACAAGGCAGATCCTCATTATGACCCGTGAGTACAATAACAGCATCCGTCCTATTTATTTTTATTTTTAATGCACACAATGAATTGATGAAAATATACATGGCAATTATGCAGTGGTTATACTGTCAGGTGTTTAAATAATCTGTGCATAAACATTGGCCAATCAAAAACGTGTATGTTCTCAATACAGGAAAAAAAAGAAACTACGTGTATTGATGTGTTTTTCATTTGTAATTTTATCCCAGTACTGTAGCTTCTAAGCTTCATGCTACTTTTCTGTAAGCAACATCATGTAATGCGATGTGGAATTAATGTCATCATTCAATGACAAACCTGAAGAGTACCTGTACATGTGATAGCATCTAATAAACTCACATGTAATGGAAATTCATGTCATCCATGTTCTCTCAATTATGTATTTTTAAGTTTCTTTACTGTACCAGTGTCTCTGATCTGGAGGCCATTCTTGTGTCATACCTCTAGTTAGGTGTTCAGTCTTTGTTTCACTTTTTATTGTCATTTTTCTTAGTTTATTGTTTATAGTAAATTTATTTACAATGTATTTCAATATCGATTGATTGGTTTATTTTTTGTTTTCAGGGGTGCCAAAAAAGACAATCCTAAGTGGTTTATGGTAAGATAAAGGATTATATAAATGGTGCTAATAAAATTATTAACTCACAAAACTGATGAGAGAACCTTTGTTTGGAAACAACAGCGTAAGTAAAAGAATTCATAGCATATTGTTATTTAAATTTAGTGCCATTTATACAATTGTCAGGTATTATTAAGAGTCAAATGTAGCAGTAGGCCGCGTTCATTATATCAATATTCTAACATGAATCTGAGGCTTTCAGGCCAAACTTCTATATTTTGGTGGTGTTTTCTTTGTATCCAAGTCTCTTGTGGGAATTGAGAGACAAGAGAAACTTAAGAAAATGTACATTTTGACCTGAAAGCCTCAGAACCATGTTAGAATATTGATATATTGAATGTGGCTTATTATAACAGTACCTCTTTCTGGTTTGCATGTATGTTATATATATATATATATATGTACAAGTGCTCACTGACACTGGCATTCATTTACACATATAAGTGATGGCTAGCAGATATGTTTGCAGTGTCTTTATGACTAACCTAATTACTACAATTTTTATCACACATTTGTTTCTCAGGTGGATGTCAAGTTTGTCCGTATGATGAAACGTTTTATTTCCCTGCAGGAATTGAAGACCCTTCATCAAGTGAGAGTTGTCATTTATCTTTAGCAAGGCTGTGGTCTAAGAAAATTTTTTTAGGAGCCCTAAGGTTCCTAAACATGAAATCCTGGGTGCTCAGCACTTAAGCTTAAATGAAGAAAGTAAGTTATTCCAGTCACCCAAAGGCAGAAGTTAGTTCCCTGTGGCACTTGGGCGCTTCTAGAGCACAGCCCTTCTTCAGTTACGAGGGAGTGGGAGGCAGGACAGTGTTGAAGGGAGAAGCTCACACTTTCAGTACTCTTTGCTACTGACTCCCAGGCTTAAAAGAAAATTTGTGAGGAATTTAATCACGGAAATTTGTCAATAAGGGTATTTCTTCTTTATTTCTAGTGAGATCATTACATATTTTGTGTATTTTCTTTGTGATTCACCAGCTTAATAATTGTTTAGTGAGGATAGTTGTGGCTACCCCTCAGTGATTGGAAAACTAGTCTACATCATCATGGCTTTAAATGCATGAGAACATGAGCAAGTACCCAATCACAATGCATGTTGTCAATGATCGGATGTGGGTGACAATTAATTTAACCACGCATTAATGTTATTTTATTTCATAGAACCACAAATCTTCAGGTGGGCCACTAAAATCACTTTCACTGTTTACATCTGCACGACTGTCAGTTCAGCCAGTTACTGAAGGTACACTGCACCTTTAATCTAATTATTGTTTGTCTAAAGGCAAGCATGACTTCAAACAGGCACATTTTCATTGATTGAAAACTAGATACAATGATCTAGTGTTGTTAAAAAATAACCTCATTCACATAAGTGCACTGGAGCTAAAAGTGATTGATTTAACGGTAGACTAGTGAATAACTTTAGTACGGCAATGACCAAATGATTTTAACAGAGATAATTGTAGAACACTATTTCATCGTTGCTTATTACATATGTTTATAACACAATCAAAAGCTGGAAACATCTTTATGCGGGAAATGTTTTCCTTGAAAGTTTCGGGGTCAGTTGCGTAGACACTGCGATAGAGGCGACATTTCTCATTAAATTGTTCCTTTCATATATACTGACTCCTAAGCAGCACCCCATTCCATTGTCTATGAACCAATCGGATGCCAGTATTGATAACTCGTGCTTGTGTCCAGAATAGAAGCTTCCACCGGACATGGCCCAATGACAAACTCGATGTTTAATACCAAATTTGTTACTTTCGATCCAAATCCGTCCATATCTTCTACGAAATTTGGGTATCAGTCATTCTGCCTACCCAAATTATTGTCTGTGATTGTTGCACTACAAGCGATTCAGTGATAGAGTGAAAATGCTATTTTATTCTCACGCGTAGGCTTGGGCATGCGCCGAACCGTTAAACTCTCCCTTATAGTAGATTTAGTTAATAACCTGCTTATCTTTTGCAGCTAATTCAAGTCCCTTCCTATTACTTATATTCCAATATTATCCTACTCTGCGCGTGCTATAAAATGAGATCTGCAATTTTAGTCACGCTTTTCCTCACAGATTTTGGCTTTGGTTTTGTTTGCAGAGGAATTTGAATTCATTTGCAGCTTGGAGGACAAACCAGAAGGTGATACTAGCTAAATTCAGTGGAATTATTTCTCCGACGTGAACCTCTCAAGATTTGGCTCTAATATGGAGTAATATGGAGTAGTAGTACACACACATCGTGGATTTGCTTTAAATCGAGCTTTCATATTCTTCAGGACACGTGCAAGGAGATTGTTTGGCTTTTTAAAGAAAACCTAGGTAGTAATATATCAATTATGCATGAGCATCGAATTTGACTTCATGCCGAGTAACTTAATCATAGGCGAAAAGCTGCAATCTAAAACAGCTGCGAAATGATGTTTTCGGAAAACGATGGAACTCGAGCTAGTTGAAGTTAGCATATATCGGCCATCACGGAGCCTGCATTAAGAATTTTAACATAGTGTGGTCAAACAAGTTTTAAATACACGAAGTTTTTGAAAAACGGATTAGCGTTGCAGTTAAATACGTTCATGTTTAGCAAGAGTCATATGTTATGCCGCAGTGAAAACGGGTTTCTGTTCCCGGTTGAATCTCATATGGCGGGAACACTAACTATGTTGAGTTCGTTAACGTTCCCGACATTTTTTTATAGTATATCCGTGTAAATGTCCATCAACTTTGATCGCAGGCATTTGTGAATGGTTAGTTTGATGGCGTAGTTACTTAAAGTAACTTTGAAATTTCTTCAGCTATTACAATTAATGGCGATATCTTAGTGTAAGAGCGGTATAACTACGTATAAATGTTTATTTTTGTCTCTTCGCATGTCAGCTGTAGTTGAATTCTCGGTTATTTTGTGGCCGATCGTAACAGCCATCACTGTCTTGCAGCAGCCACTCGATCTTGGCGACCGTGTGGACTCAAAGGTCTTTTCTAAAAGAAAACTAAGAAACTAAATGGCAAAGCCCTATAAAAATTAAAACCTATTCAAACTTAGCAGTTACAAACCGACTTTTCAAAAATTGGAATCCAACCTTGACCTTAAATGAACCGTAAATCCTCGAATTAGCGCCCCCCCCCCCCCCCCCCCCCCGAACAAAACCCCCACATCCCCCCAAAAACGAAACCGATTGCCCTACTGTCCCCCCCCCCCCCCCCCCCCTCGAGTAAGCGCCTCTCATATCGGCCAAAATTTGTAAAAAGCGCCCTCCCTCTCCCCTCCTGGTCGATGATCAGTCCACATTACTGATGAGGACGAGGACGAAATTGATGTTTAATCTGTGACTAATTAAGAGCGTATGCAGTATTAGATTTGCACATTGTTCAGTTTGTGAACACGTTAAGTTTGAAAAGCAATTACAAGTAGCAACTACGCCGCTATTAAAACTTTAGGATCAACTTTGTATGCTGTGTACAGCTTATGTTGTTGTAGTGATCGGGTAAGACGAAGGAAGACAAGTACAGTGTACACGCGTTCAGTCTAAGATGTAATTTTACTGTAATCTCATTCTTGGATGATCATGTTACATTGGTAGATTATTAAATCACGT
>Ga0126339_10001713_pt1 | contig 15222 bp, 13 predicted proteins | sample OrbTmetagenome_2_FD_92532 | JGI IMG/M metagenome (GOLD analysis project Ga0126339, IMG submission 92532) | Coral microbial communities from Petempiche,Puerto Morelos, Mexico - Orbicella T R C metagenome | ecosystem: Host-associated > Invertebrates > Cnidaria > Coral | place: Petempiche,Puerto... | reverse complement strand
ATGTAGATCTGTCAAAGTAGTCAAAAGATGATTTGCGTACTGGTTTGATTCCTGATTACATCAATTGCAAATATTTTGCCGGCAAGCCCATGGCGCCCAAAAATTTTGGTTTCTGTTTCGCTGCAAAGGAAAAATTTTATTGACACTTTTTGGCGACCACATTATTCCATATGGTGACTGAAAAAAAAATTTCAGTCGCCAGTTGGCGCCTGCCTTAAAAATTTAATTTCAGACCCTGAGATATTCATCGAAATGTGCTGTGCAAATTTAGAGAGCCCAGTATGGAGCCGCCATGTTGGTGGAGCTCCTTGGTCCACCTATATGGCAGTCAGAAGATAGTGTAAACATCTGGAACTTACTTTGGCTATCTGGTCGACTGATGATCTAAACTGAACCAAAAAACACTTACACAAACACTAAGTAATGTATGTAAGTATGTATTTTTCGACAAATGCGATCCTAGCTTAATGTCACGCACCGCCATAACCGAAATTCAAAATTCGCCGGTTTCCAAATCAAGCACACTACTGAGTCGAAAAGTTGTAAACAGAGATAAATTTAGATCTCATTATGCCAGATGAGGATAAAAGCTTTCATGGCTCTTTAGTTTAGGATTTTGAAATGTGATGATGTCACATGGAAATGATCTATTGAACATAATAAATTATTTTGTTTTGAAAAAATGCCAGATTCCTAGACTTCGCTTAAGTTGCCATGCAGTCAAACAATTGTCTCAGTTTTGTATGTTTTTTTTAGGAACAAAATAAAATTTAACCAGGCGAAATTCTAAATGTGAGTTCTCTTAGACAATCTGATAGGGAAAGATCACACATACTTGTCTACCTGTAGTTGTATTGATGTATAGTTAGACAGAAGGTAAGTATTCTTTACAGTAGCACTGGTTAACCAAGTGGAAGCAGTTTTTTCCATTCTACAATGTAATTCTGACGTTTCATTTTACTAGGTGAATATTTATCGGCTTGTTGCGAAAGGCAGTATTGAAGAAGACATTTTGGAACGAGCTAAGCGCAAGATGGTTTTGGATCATCTTATTATCCAGAGAATGGACACGACCGGACGGAAGGTGTTGTCTAAGTCATCTGGAGCTCCCTCATCGTAAGTGCTTACACCAGTTTTTATATTTAATTCAACAACCAGATAACTAAATTGTCTCTTGGAACAACATACAGTTGTTCAGTTGATCAGAAGTAGAATTCTCTGTAGATTTACAAATGGAGGGGTTTCATTAATGTTACCAACTGGAGAACGACTGGATTTTACACTGGCAGGCAAAACTTTTCAAATGAAACTTATTAATTTGTAAGAAAGGCTTTCCTTTAGATGGTCAAACCAGAAAATTTGCAACCTCGGATTCATAGCAACCTTGATGGGGTTTAGAAATATATCTCTGAATAAATTAAACCTTGCAGTGACACAAGGTTTATTTTTATCCATGGGATTGTTTGAATACTGGTTTAACAGTTTCACAAGATGGCACATTTCAACTGGAAATAATTGCTTGGACATACAAGTTTGTTTTTCTCTGAGACTTTTCTTGGAGAAGTTCTCGATCCAATGACCTCTAATATTGTAATTCTATAAGTTTCAGGAATTTGTTTTATTTGTACAACAATATTCTGATGTCCCTTGTTCATACCTTTTATTACTCATGGCTCGAGTTAACAACAATGATGTTTGATACACCGGCTTGTTTCATTGTAAATGGAACTCAAATCAACTGAAGAATAGAAGGTTGTATTGGAAGTGCTTAAAATGCTGAATAGAAAGAGACATTTTACAAGCCACCAGAGAAACATGTAAAAGCAAGAATATTCTTGTTTGCGCTAAGCAGTTATTGTACGTTCACTTGGAACAAACTTTTAGCCAGGATTTGAAAAGTGGGTGTCCAAAATATACTAAGATGTTTCTCCAAGAACAATTAGCCTAGACACCCATCTGGCCGAGCGTACCTCAAAATTTGACACAGAGATGAAAGATAGCATACAAAGTCTTAGAATTACATTCACTGGTAATTGCCCTAACTCTTCTAGCAATTCTTCTCTACTCTGTTAGAAGGTAGAGGGAAGAAGCATCTTGGTGAAATCCAAACCCCTGTTTGTATTCTGCATTTTATGCACTTCCAATGCAATGCTTATGCCTTACCCTTGTTTCACTGTTTTCCTTAAGTTTAAGTGTTACATAAGTGTTTTTATGACTTTGATTAATTTAATTAGTAAAAATATTTTTCTCTTTAAAGGAGTACACCATTTAATAAAGAGGAGCTTGCAGCTATCTTGAAATTTGGAGCAGAAGAACTCTTTAAGGAAGGAGATGGAGAGGATACTCAACTTCAGGTCTGCATCATTCTGTCACTAATATGTCAATCTCCAGCGGTGATAAAATCCTATATGCTCTATTTAAAACAAATGCCACCACCTCAGAAAAACAGACAAACAAGCGTGTTTAGATGGATAGGGACCCTCCTTTAAAAGGGGCAACACTGTCTGGGATTCCTTTTTCTCTGTACTTAAGTCTGCATATGAGTCAAGTGGCCCATCAGGCCAGAGCTTATCCTGGTTTCTGTAGCATGAAGCGACAAGGAGTATTTCTACTCCCCCCTGGATATGATGCTCGTCCATTGCAGGGTTACCCTTCCCCCCTAGCATAAAGGTTGCCGGTTCCCATTTATACACCTGGGTGGTGAGAGGCACTGTAAGGGTGAAGTGTCTTGCCCAAGAACATAACACAATGTCTCTCGCAAGGACTCAAACTTGGACCTCTTGATCTGGAGACGAGCGCACTAACCACAAGGCCACCGTGCCTGGATAGGGACCCTGCTAATGGGGTAACAGTGCTTGGAAATCTTTTTTCTTTACACTAAGGTAAAGAATAATTCAACATGTGATGCTGAGGTAACTGCTGTAACCTATTTCATAAATGAAATTGGCCCTTTAGTAGAGTTAGGGTTGTTCCATACAGCGTTTGGGTTCCTATGCATATGTTTTGCGTAATTTTGGGAGTGTGTCATTGGTGATAGCAGTACTGTAAGTAAATTAAGGACTGAGCATTATTAAGCAACAGTGTGCTTCTTGTAGGAAATGGATATTGACGACATCCTCAGAGGAGCGGAAACCAGGGATTCAGATGACCACCCACACACTATAGGGGAAGAGCTACTGTCACAGTTCAAGGTATGTATGTGATTATACACTGTTGAACATGGACAACGGTCATTGAGGGGCAGAACAGCCCTTACAGTGTATTTCAACCCCAAAGAGTTGCTTGCATATTGTATTGTATGGATCAGTGCATGGTAAAGACATACTGTCCTTAAAACACCTTTTTGATTTCTTCAGTTTTTAACATTATCACTTTGGCTTGAGTTCAAGGGATAAAAGGGGTACATTTAGAAGAATCACACACAAAACCCGTCGGGTTTTTATAGGCTTTCATCACAGTTGCCAAGTTGCTTCACAACAGCAATTACTACTTACACTCATCAGCATCCGTTGATCTTGGCAGATCATGGATCTACGCTCTGGAGACTGTTATTCAGCTTGCACAGGAGCATCACTTACTATGGCTCTACAGGCCGATACTTACAATGATTCCATTATTTGATCAATTATAATAATTATACCTTTATAAAAATTATTATACAACTATAAATAATTAGCGTAATTATTATAATTTTCATAATATATTATTTGTTAGGTTGCTAGTATTGCCATGGATGCTGATGAAGATGAGGTTGCTGTTGTGAATCAAGAGAGCAAAACAACAGATGAAGGCAAAAGCTGGGCAGACATAATTCCTGAAACTGAGAGAAAAAAGCTGGAGGAGGAGGAAGAGCAGAAAAAACAGCTTGAGATGTATTTGCCACCACGAAACCGAAAAACTGTCAAAAAGGTATCATGGTATTTTGAGTTATGTTGGCCATGTGCAAAATTACCTTTAAACTGAAAGAAACCTGAAAATAATAGTTAAAAAAGATAGAAAAACACCAAAGAAATAGTAATAAATCATAAATGAACGAGGATGGTTTAGGATGGAGAAGATTAACACAGATTACAAACGACAAACTTGAAAAATTTAGGCTAAACTTTTCAAGATGCTAAAACATGTGCAAAATTACCTTTAAACTGAAAGAAACCTGAAAATAATAGTTAAAAAAGGTAGAAAAACACCAAAGAAATAGTAATAAATCATAAATGAACGAGGATGGTTTAGGATGGAGAAGATTAACACAGATTACAAACGACAAACTTGAAAAATTTAGGCTAAACTTTTCAAGATGCGCAAACTGTGAGTAGCTTTTGGATTATTATATTAAAACATAATACTTTTGTTTAGAATCAGTCTGTAACATGATAAACTTTTTTTTCCCAACAGATGAATTACGGCAAACCCAATCACAGTGACAGTGAACATGAGGAGAACTACAGGAAGAAAACAAGTCGAAAGAAAAAATCTGAATCGGAGAGTGACGACGATTCTGGCGGGGAAGGCAAAGAAACAAAGAGAAAGCGAGGAAGGCCTCGGACCATAAAGAGGGAAGATGTTGAAGGCTTCAATGACGCTGAAATAAGAAGGTTGGAGCAGCATTTCCACAGTCACTAGTTCAAAGTGTAAAGTATGATACAAAGAAATTTCAATTATTCAGTTTCAACCAGTGTACTCACAATGTTCCATGTGGTAATTAATCTTTAGGTTTGTGAAAAGTTACAAGAAGTTTGGTAGACCAAGAACAAGGTAATGACGTGTTTCAAGTATTTATTTTAGTTTGCTCTTGAGAAAAGGTTTGTTCAAGCAATGACTTGTACTTTGGTAAGACCTAATGAGTGTAATAAAAAAAAAAAAGAAAAAATGAAACTGAAATGAAGTGTCAAATTTATTTAGCACCTGTAAATGTGCTAACTGGGGACCGTAAAGCGTACCGTAAAGGTATAATAGCGAATTAATTTTACCCCAGTTAGGTAAAAAAATCCCGCGATATCAGGTCTGCAACTTGATATCACAGGAAATCAAGTCAGCAGACGATTCCTCTCATTGGCTTATTGTGAGTATTGTCACATTAAGGACGTTAAATATGTAAATTTATCCTAGACTTGACGCAATCGCCGCTGATGCTGAGCTGGAGGACAGACCCCAAGAAGATCTGAGCAGACTGGCAGATATTCTGCACAATGGCTGTGTGAGAGCGGTGGCTGAATATGAAGAAAAGCTCAAAGAAGATCCCAACTTTGATGGTAAGCTGTATACTGTGTTTCCTCGTCTAACCACTCAGGGTGATTTCATGTGAAATCTTAAGCCCCGGCCAAACGATCGCAACATTTGAACGCAACATATCGCAGCATTGTTGGGCGTAACATGTTGCGCGCGTTTGGCCACCCTGTTGCGACGTATTGCGACATGTTGGGTGTTGTTGGCCAAATGCGCGCAACATGTTGCATAGACACACGTTGCAAAAACAAATGGGTCAAACCGGTGGAAACCAAATTATCACTTTATTGACAAATGACGTGCAACAGCGGTCAACATTTCGCGGGTAACAGTGAACTGTTTCCCGTTCGCAATGTTGCCCGCTCATGGCATTTGGCGGGAAACAGTTTCATTGTTAGATGTCATGTGACCATGAACTAGCCAATAAATGGGCGCGCTGTAGCGGGAAAAACGCCAGTTATTTAACAAATTGACGTCAGTTTTTTTATACGTCTGTCTTCCTATTGATGATAAATTGCATCATAACATTGTCAAAGTGGCTGTGGAACCACGAGCCGCGGTTCCTGCTCAAAAGCAGTCGTCCATATAGTACAGCAGTGTCTTTTTATCCAACTTCTTACATTCCTTTTAGTTCTTTTTTAAAAGAAGAGGTAGCTTTTTATTTCCAATGCCATATATTTATGTTTAGGTGCATTTCGACAGCAACTAAATTCTAACATTTCTAAATGCGCAGCATGGTCAATTTCAATCATTGCTTAGAAATGTACGCACATGTTTTTGCCACCACTCGATTTTCCCAGAGAATTATTGAGCTACTGCGTTCACTAGTTTGACAAGCCTTGATGTTATCGCGACAGGATCCTGGTTGGTAGGGGCGAGATGCTAAGTTCTATTTCATATGCGAACTTGAAAGTTCTTCAGCAAATTGTTTTGCTAAATTAAATGTAAATTCTTCAGATGCGAGTTGGCTGAGAAACGTTATATTTAAGTCACTGAACTTTCTTCAGGTAAAAAGCGTGGAGCCACTGTGCGACTCAGCAATGTGACAGTCAATGCGCCATCAGTGTTGAAACATGAAGAAGAACTTGAATCACTGGCTGCCCTCATGCCAGCGGACTATGACGCCAGGAGAAAGTGAGTAATAACTGATACGGCTCATGTTGATTAAATGGAAGGCGGTGTAGAGACGGTATTCCTAGGCACATTACCTTGAAGGAGCTACGCAAGGTTTGCGCATCGTGAGAAGCAAAGCCCAAATTTTTCAAATTTGTTGTTTGTAATCCGTGTTAATCTTCTCTATCCTTAACCATCCTTGTTCCTTTATGGTTTATCATTATCTATTTGGTGTTTTTCTCTCTTGGTGAACTACTATTTGTTTTTCCTTCAGATTCCGTCTGACAGCACCTGCCAAAAGTGTCCACTGGGGGGTCCCGTGGGATGTTCCAGATGATTCAATGTTACTCGTCGGCATATTTGAGTACGGATTAGGAAGCTGGGAGGCAATCAAAGCTGATCAGAGCTTGGAATTGTCATCTAAGGTAAAACAACTGCGGCAGTCATTTAGAGTTTGACATCTGAGGGTGGGGCGTTTATAAACTAGGCGGCATAAAAAAGTTGAAATTTTGGCTTTTAAGTACCCCTCCTTCATATTCTATTTTTGTACAATGGACGCCTCCCTTGTTTTAGTCCATTCTGCAAACTTTGGACAAGGGACCAAGTCACAAGATGAGTTCTACATTGGTTTCACAGCACTCAGTTTTGTATGGATCTTTCCCCTTTTAAAACTAATTTTGATGTTTATCTTTGTTTTTCCTTCAAAGATCCTCCCTCCTGGAACTTTGAAGCCGCAGGACAAACATCTGCAGACAAGAGTGGAATACTTGATCAAAATTCTGAAGCAAGCTGCTATAGAAGACAAGGCAGAACAGCTTAGAAAGGTCAGCAACCTGGTATAACGGAATTTCTGATTGGTCACCGTAGTATGTGACCATTCAAATGAAAGCTATTGCGCAGTACTTTCATGTGGTACTGTTTATTATGCTGTACAAGGTGGTTCTGACGTTTGAGTCTGTGGATCAAATCCTAGTGTGTGGCCATACGACTGAGAGCTATTGAGCAGTTTTTTCATGTGGTACTGTTTATTATGCCGTACAAGGTGGTTCTAACTTTGAAGTCTTTTGATCAAACCGTAGTGTGTGACCATTCAAGTGAAAGCTATCGAGCAGTACTACCACATATGATGGAGAAAATAATTAAATAATTTGAGTGTGTTTTTCTTATTTCTTAGTCATCACAAATGCTCAAGTCAAAAATTCGCCAACTTAAACAGAAAGAAACAAAGAAAGTTAAACAGCATTCAGATGAATCGCTGAATAATAGCGCTGCGCCATCGCCGATGGAGGTGTTGTCCCCCCCTGATGGAGTAGAGAATAAAGAAGATGGAGTCGCTCTTGAGGTGACTCAGGAGGGGCAGCAGGCAACAGAAGGGAAAAAGAAGAGAAAGGTTTCGAAAAAGAAGGAGGATACCAAAGATGAAGGAGAAAAGGTTTGCAATAACGTTCTATTGGTTCAATAGAATTATGTAGTAATTGTAAATATGCGAGTCATAATAATAAAAGTTGTTGTTGTTGTTGTCGTTGTTTAAGCCCTACTGTACGATTCGTATCTGGTAATGGTTTTCCTTTTGTAATCAACGTTTTAGAGTTATCGCTGTCCATTGCATCTGGCATCAAATAGAACTTAGTAAGGTCTACGGGAGATGTTAATAGAAATTCCGCCTTCCAAACTATATAGCACTTGGATTTATTTGCAGATATCCTTAACCCTCAAAAGGATTTTAAAAAACCTGCAAACTTTTGTGGTCATTTCAACACGTTTCCGCTTTCTGTTCTTTCTATTAAAAGTAATGTCAAGAAAACAAGGTGCTGTACTTTATAAAGTTAGTTACGATATTCTAATTTTTCTTCGTTTCAATCTATATATCAATTGGCGAATGTTTCCGTAATCTCCTGTACGGGAAGGTCGTGATCAGTTAGCTGAAGCGCGATGATCTTTCCTGAGAGTCCAATGTATAAGTGCGAAACAACTTGTTCTGAACTAATATTTTTTTCTGAAACTTCCCGGAACCTCTCATGTTTACACATGAAATGAATCATGTAAATCTTGTTCTGCACGGGACTTTTCTGATATTAAAATGTTTTTAAAATGCGACGTTTCAGTAAGTTTTACTGCTCTTCTTCAGGCACCGTAGTTCCAGCTCAATATGGCGGATCTTGTAACTTCGCAACATCTTTAGTGTTTTTACTACCAGAGTAAACTATGATAGTCTTAATGTATTGCAAAGTGGTTTCAAATTGCATGACATGTTTCTGTTCTTCCATTGTAGCCAAAGAGACCCAAGAAAGAGAAGAAGGAAGTTTCCAAAGAGAAGAAACAGGAACCAAAAGAAACCATAGTTCCTGAAGAACCCTCTTCTCCTCAGATTGAAGAAGAGAGTAAAACAGTCAAGGAAGATCCCAAACCCAAGGGGTCTTATGCCTTGGCCGATATGGAGAAGGCAACATTTGATGCGGTATGTGAAATCATGTGTTCCTAGACTACGAGTAGTCCCTCTTTCGCTTAGTCCGTCGTGCGTGGCGCGAAAGAAAAGCTCGAGAGAAAATGGCCGCGCGTATTTCTGGGGGCGCGAAGCGCTACACTATATTTGCGGTCACGATCGACGGAAAGCGAAAAAGGGACTACTCGTAGTCAATTGTGTTCGCCACTGTGAAAGAACGCAAACAAATAGTATCAAAAAAAAGCCACAGAAGGAAAAAGAAGGTTGTTAGAAACTGGTAGAAGTGAGACAATTTATGTGAGCTCGTTGACAGACGAATTCCTATGTTTGTTCGTCATTGTATCGATATCGCGGGAAAAACTAGATATTATGGAGTCTTTTTTATATTTCCTCATAAAAACAGTGTACCTTTATTTGTACTCATGGTTTCCAAAAAACCGTATATTTTAAAGACAGAATGAAGTTGAGTAATTATAAAGTACTGGTTGCCTGGAACAACTACAGGGGTTAGCGGAAACAGGTGTTTTATAGATAGATATACTGAAATCAAGGTCGATGGACTAAATTGTAGACCTCTTGGCTCGCAAAGACTTCTACTCATGGAAGTAAAGGTTAAATATTGAAACAAAACAGTAACAGCTGCTACACTATGACAGCAAATAGAATAACAAGAGCTGCTACACTTGTAAATCGTTGCGAGACTAGCAGCACCATTGGAAGGCCCGGTTATTGTTGTTGATTGTTTTGCTTCATGTTGTAGTGCAAGGAAAAGATGCGCCCAGTGAAACGAGCGCTGAAAATGCTCGAGAATCCCGAAGAGAACACCAGTGAAAAGGATCAAGTAACACAAACAAAACAGGTAAAAACAAAGATTTCCATTTTACGTATACTGCTTGAACGCTCGATTTCCGCCGTTCTCTCGAGTCCGGGGTTCCTTTCCCGAACAGTGGCTAGTAATCAAGCCCAACCCGATATTTCTTGCGGGAAAAAAACGTTATCATATCATTAAGGGTTTTAAGCAATAGCTTATCCTCTTTCGACTTTTACTTCCTTCTTTGTTTTCAAAACTGTTAGTAATAACGTAAGAAATTACTGTGTTATCGGGTGGCTGCTGTATGATTTTTGCCTTCTATGTTGACTTTCATCTTAATTTCTTTCAGTGCTTGCTTAAAATTGGAGATCACATCATGGAAATTACGTCTCATTACAAAGACGCTGATGTTATTGCAGATTGGAGAAAGTAAGAACAAAGATTTATTTTACCTCCTTTTGTACAGTCGGTCGAACTGAAGTCAACGAGATATTTTGCTTTCAAATAGCCGCTAATTTTGTTTTTTCTTTTTTTGTGTTTATTAAGCAATCTGTGGACGTTTGTTTCAAAATTCACGTCATTTGAAGCTAAGAAACTCTTCAAGGTTTACAAGCACGCCGTGAAGAAAAGAGAGGAATCAAAATTACAAGAGGTACCAATAGGTTCCGTTAAGAATATAATCTTGTCCCTTCTGCACTAGGTGTTAAGAAAAAAAGGCAGAGAGATCTTGGGCAGCTGTATAATTCGACCCCGTTACATTAAGGTACTTAGTCGCATTTACGGTTGAGTTACCGTATTTCACGCTTGTTTGCAGATCTCGAAAGTAACGACCATCCGAAAGAAGTGACCTCAAAGAGAGTTCCTTAGGGGAATTAACAGTTACAACACGTTTTACCAAAGTGATATCATATTTATTGTAGTATTTAAGCCTGTTAATTTTTTTATTTTTTTAGCGTTCCCAGCACAAGCCGGCTCCTCATTCACAGCGGCCACCTCAAGATTCTTCAGGAGGGCCCCTCTCCAAAAAGCATCCAGGCGATCATGCGCCTCAGCGGTCCAGCGAGCTGAAAAGACCAGCTGACGGCGTCGGCTCTTCTCACGTAGGGCCTGGGGGAAAGATAGCCCGGATGGACCGTACACACTCAGGGTCAAGTTCCCACAGTGGGGCACGGCATTCTGGGAGCGGGGATGGATACGATCCCCGTAGGTCCTCGTTCAGCCACTCGGAAAGAACTGGTGGATCAAACAAGGACAGATCACGTGACGGGTTCGTCAAATGTTTGTGATGAGTCTTCTTATTTCTGACGTTTCCCGGCAATTAGGCAAAATGCTTATGGTTGTTTACTTAAATGATTAAAACATTTCATTCTTTTGCAGACACGACCACAGTCACAGATACCACGATTCACACCGCGACAGGCCTTCGTATCACTCCTCCGACTACTCCCGAACACACGACAGATCCTCGGATCACAGTCGCTCCCATGACCAACACTCGCGATCTTCCTACGAGAGGAGCTCGGATCACCACTCCCGATCTTTCGAGAAAGGTCGAGACCGGAGAGACGACCATCACCGAAGTAGCGCTCGGGATTATTCGTCTGAAAGTCGGTACCATTCGCACCGCGATCGGAACAGCGATTCAACGTCTCGTCATGCAAATCCGTCGAGTTCGCCCAAGTCCGGCGTTGTACACGATAGCAAAAGACATGGAGAAGAGAAACGAGGCCTTGAGACTGACCGGGAGAAAAGATGACAGCTTCTGATTTCAAATTATTTTACTGAACTTCAGAGTAGATTTTTTAGCACATTCTTGATACAAAGCGTCAAAATTCAAACCCAGTACGCGGTCGAGATATTTCAGTGTTAAGTTGATTATTTATTTTCTAAAATAAAATTGGTTGTATTTGTTCGTAGACTATCGGGTGTATGTATGTAATATATTTTCATGAAAATGCTAACCTAGGAGTGTTTCGTAGAACTGACCCTTCCTGTTAAAAACTTTTGATTTGTTTACTTCAAAAGCAGAAGTACAGTTTGTTTGTCTCGTTCACTGCTATGCAGGCATAGAACGTGAGTTTTGTTGTGGAAGTTTTGTAATGTAATGTAGATTCGTATTTTTATCCTATTTTGCATCCGTGTGTAAAATATAAATTCCAAATGTATGTAGCTGTACAGTTTTGATGACAAAACGCCAACTTGAGAGGAAATAAAATGCGGGTTGTTTTCTATGTTTACTTTGAGTTTAAAGACAAGAAACGATACTATCGTTCCTATTTGTCCCATTCCTAAAGAAGCCGTATTTTCTCTTCCTGTCTCATTTTTTATTTCTAATTTCCGATCAAATTCTGTTACTAGTAGCTGTAGTGAAAGTGTGTTAAAAACAACACAGAGTCTTGAGACTTCCAAGCTAACTGTCTACTGAAACACAGGCGTATGAGCGTGCGTGGGTCGATGGGAAGAAAGCTCCCCACTCCTCCGCGGGAACTACGCGTGATCAAAACCTCACTTGTGTGCTACAAAGAATATGCTTGCAAGAGCCTGAGTTTTGTACCATGCTAGCCGAAACCCATTCATCTTCCAGAAAAGTTTGATTGATCACTATAAAATTAGAATCCTATTGGCGAGATAGAAGGGGAGAAAAGAATCGAGAGAAAAGTCCTTCGGGCATCATTCTACACTTCATATTATAGTCCTTATACTCCGGAGAAACCCTCCATGTGTAACAAAAGAAAAACTTTCATCTGAGAATCTAATCCCGTAATATCCTTGGTCTTGTAAATTAGAGAACCTTAGAGTCATATGGAGATCCTCTTTTCTGTGTCTTCTGAATACCCGGGATGGCGGGAGTCTTAAAATTAAACTTTCAGTCAGATTTTAGCGTACTGAAATAAGGTGGCGAGATTCTTTTTAAAAAAAACTCTCTCGAGTTAAACTCTGCCGATCGAGATTCCGAACCGTTGATTTTTCGAATCTTCCAATTATACGAAGTATTAATTCGCTCTCTAAGCAAAGCTTTAGTGGAGCATGGAGCCCAATACGTGAAATGCCCCTGGGTCGATGGTAACGGTCGCTCTTGACCGCGCAAGAGCCTGGCTTGGAATATTTTGGATTAGTACTACATCTATGATACCATGAAGTGTCCTTAATTTCCGGTTGTGCGGACTTGCCACGTCACCATTTCCAACATGTCAGAAAATTCCAATTCCTAACATGACGTTGTTACTAAAATTAGAACTCCCGGTTGACAATAAGTGAAATACTGTTTTATTCCACGTAGAAGCTGTAGTTGTTGGCAGGGTTTTGTACACTTGGCACTCGTTATTCGACAAAATGGTGGTAGATGTTTCTTCTTCCACGGTGAGTTTGGATCACCTGTACGCCAAGAAAGATGTTTTGCTGGACGAAGATATATTTTCGAGCGCCTCGGATTTTCTCGACACATGGACTCAAGTAAGTTGGCACACTTCCGATCGTTAAATTCCACTAGTTTGTAAGATGAATCTTTCGTTTTCAGCGGATAAGTGTCTCTTGTTGCAGACACATGAAGTTTGTTTATGTGAGCGATGTTTCACAGCCGACCATAGATCGACCATATAGTTCGTTCCACGTTCGATTCATTACATAACTTTTCCAAATTCCATCAAGTTCTTACTTTGTTGGACGACAGCTGAAAGTCTGTAAGCTCATGATCAAGCTTATAGATGTTCTCTATCAGCCTTATATAATAATGTTATTTAGGAAGTCAAGGTTGCAAAATTGGGTCAACATGTAATGTAATATAAATGCTAACACAAGCTTGAGGAATTCTGGTTTGTATGCCGAAAAGACTGCAAAGATTGCAGCATATATAGCTCTTATCATCCACATACAAGGTGATTGAGACCTTAAGCTCTAGCAATATGTGAAGTGAGAGGTTGACATGGTTAATTACATTCCAGGGATGTCCTTCTTTGTATTGGCAAACCAAGCCATTTTTTTTGATATCCACTTCATTTAGCAGTGTTCCTGTCAAGGGAAGCTTTACAAGCACCAGCTGTTATTTGCTTGTGGTAATTTGTTGTCTTAAAACAAAATAACATCGGTTTGTTTGGGCTTATAAACCAAATTCTAAAAACATGTGAGCTGTGCACTGCAGTAGTCTGCAGATAAATATTTCTGCAAATGCAATCAAGTTTATCATACAGCTTTTGTTTATTTTGCCATTTGTTGAGTGTGGCCACATAGCTAATTCTTTTTTGTTGTGATTGTATTTGCAACCATGCAATAACAAAAAACATGGAATCTGATACAAATTATTGATGTAGAGTACACGAAAAACAGCGCCAAAGTATGGAAGGAGGTATGATAATTGAACAAAAATGCAAAGACATGAAAATTGTTATGGAAATAACAGGATAAAGTTCAGCTTCAACTGATATCACTTATCCTGCCCTTGATAAATAAGTAATAGCCAGTCCATTTGGCATGAAAATATGCTCAGATATTTGTCCATGGACATTATCTGTTCTGAGAAGCGAACATGTTGTGTACAGTGTAAATGCAGTGTCGGGATGTTCTTCTTTGTATTGGCAAACCAACCCATGTTTTATGATATAAAAGCTTGAGGAAAATTGTGATTTTTGAGGAACAGGGGTTAGGATAAATATCTGAGCATAATTTTAACGTCAAATGGAGGCTGTTGTGTTTATTATCTGTCATATTTTATTGTGACACGCAGGATTGGGGAATATTACTCAGATATTCTCCAGTTTTAGCTGGGGAATATTCAGGTACATAGTGCATTAAGACTAATTGTGTGCAAGCGAAAATATTTGACGGATTATACAATTTTTTGTAAATACCACAAAAAAACTAATCTTATTAATTTTTTGTTGTCTTTATCTTTTGTCACTGAACAGTCTTTGCTCTGACTGTGTCGTTTCTCCCTATACATGGACATGTTCTTCCACAAACAATGAGTAGACTTGTAATTATTGATGTTCATGTTCTAAATTTTCACAGGATAATTACACCAGTAACAGCGATGAAGATGGTCTTCTGGATCTTCTGTTTGGACAAGACTTTCCAGACTTTGGAAGTGTTTCTCCCCCTCACAGTGAGAGCACATCATCAGATTCAGACATGATGCCCAGTCCCAATACCATGGATGATGTTGAGTTGAGTGAAATCCTTAGCTCAACATCAGCATCACCTGGTCTACCACAAAATAGTGAGGATTTTACAATTGACCTTGGTAAGTGCAACAATGTTCTTGTTTCAAAAGTCTAACCTTGTAAGAGATCTATAAGAAGTGCAAAAAACAACAGTATTTCTAAATTGCATGTTTTAATTGTTATCTGGAAAAGTTCTTACACATACATCTGAATATTTTTAGCTGTCTTCTATATTTGATCAGTGTAAAACGCAGACTGCAGACTACAGACTTTTTGAGTGTTTATCATTACATAATATTTCCTCTATCAAGTGCTGACCACAAACAGGAATATTCAGGCTAATTGCAGTGAAAGTCTGCACTCCAGTTAGCCAGGGGGGTTAGCCTGAATAATGCTCCAGATAGTCTGTTTACGGTTAGCTCTAAATGATGGAAATGTTATTCAGTTTAAAAGTCTACAGTCTGCATTTTACCCCT
>Ga0126339_10001712_pt1:2500-15222 | contig 15222 bp, 8 predicted proteins | sample OrbTmetagenome_2_FD_92532 | JGI IMG/M metagenome (GOLD analysis project Ga0126339, IMG submission 92532) | Coral microbial communities from Petempiche,Puerto Morelos, Mexico - Orbicella T R C metagenome | ecosystem: Host-associated > Invertebrates > Cnidaria > Coral | place... | reverse complement strand
TTCACTCACCATTCACCAAAAGAACAGGTCTGCTAGCCCCATGGAAGCACAAATTCCTCAGAACAAGAAGAGCCTTCTCCTGTAGTTGCTTGTTCTGAGCTCCGCTCAGCTCTAACAACACCTCCACTGCCCCAGGGGTCTTGACCACGCCTTGTTGGCCATCCGTGAAGAATGTCACGTTAACCAGTAAGTTAAGCCAGCACAGTTTCACGCCACGGGTTATCGACCTATGTTTGAGATGGACGCTGCTTTTAAGAGGCTTCAACGACGAGAAGGACTGGAGAAAGTTTGTCTGCAGGGTGAGATAAAGAAAACAATATGATTAACGCTTTGAGCTGCATATGATTCGCTTACTAAGATTCGCATTTACTTTGAAACTCAAAAAACCGTGAACATTTTGATTTGATGCTAACAGGTCAATTGCGTACTGACCAATCACAATAAAGTTCACGACACGCGAGCAAACCTCAAAACCACAACTTAATCAAAGTTGCGCATCTTATTTGCGGCGCAGCTTTCTCCTGCCTAATTAAAAGCCGGCGTTTTCTTCTACAAAATAACACACCATAAATATCTCTGGTGTTCACGGTTTTCTGACTTTCACAGTGACACTCTTTAAAAGCTCGGATGTAACAGGTGCCACAAAATTAAATTGAGAAGTGTCTTCCACGTCACTTCCTTGCACTCAGCGCGTAATGTTTCTCTTTGGTAGCCGAAAGCCAGGGAGGACTTTCGTGACGACGCCCAGAAACGGCTTCAAAGAAAACCAATATACTCTCAAGCACGTGACCTATGTGACTTATGCCCAGGCCACCCACCTTCCACATGACGCCTCTGCATTCGGCGCTCAAGGCCAGGTTACTCAACAGATTAAACACGGCCTTCAGTACTGACAGGTGCGAGTCCAGTTCACTACCGGAGCTGTTCTGAAGCTTGCTGTTTATCTTGTTACTAAGCTTTATCAGACTGTGAAGAAAGGTACTCCCGCTCTGAACTGCACGGCTGACATTCCCTGGAACACCAGAGCTGCCTGCGATAAACGCTGATGCTGGGAAAACAAAGAATACAAGAGATTGGTATAGATCCTCCATCTAGCCTGTGTATATCGGCCCCTCCCCTAAAAAAATCGGGGTGAAGAATTTTCTCCCCATTTTATTTTTGAGGGGACGGTGCGGATGTACCCAGGCTAATCCTCTATTCTGCCACTAGCTTTGTCGCGGTATACCAACTTTGCTTAACTAGTGGAGCACGTAACAATCTTACAACGGACAAGGCTGTCACCCTCGGATTAACGATAGGATTAGAATTTAGAAATGTTCGTTTTAAGTTTGTGAAAGAGAAAAGGACTCGGAGCAAAAACGTTTTAGCCGAGAAGAGAACCAAAAAAACGTCAACCCACGTATAACACCGGACACGCAGGAATCCAGCCTTCGCCACATTGGTAGGAAACAAGCGCTCTCACCGGTACTTTGATAGGAAGCAGGAGCCTCAATTTGCAATTTTGTTTCTTCATAAGCATCGACCACATCTAGCACAGCAGCGCTAAATTCACCGACTCGAATAACGTCACTCTTTTCATGTTATTAATTGAGACAGGCAAAGGGAAGGAAAACGATTATTTTGTTAACGGTAAGAACAATAGAATTCTCTCGGGGATTGGTAGTTACAAAGAAATGTCTAAGTCAATGGAATCAGTTGATAAAGCATGCTGGACACGTCTGAAGAAACTGCCAATAACAGAGCTACCCACCTTTGGAGAACTGTGCCGTTAACGTTGACAAGAGACGTAAGACCTCAATAAGAAGTGGTACCTCCACAGTGCACCACGACCAGAGCTTGTGAAGCACATCAACAATGCCGCACTCCAAACAGGCCGCCTATAGTCCAACCAAACAAACAGAACGTCTAGTTTTCACTAGCTAACAGTATTAATGATCAGTCCCTAGCTAGCTCGAAGGCGCTATTGATGAGGACATCCCGGTTGATTTGGGGAATAAAGGAACGTCATCATTTATTTCAATGGAACAAGGGATATTGTGGGATTAATTCGAGGGTACTAGGGATATCTCTACTATTTAAGGGAACTTTGACAAAACATTTTAGAGAATAATGGAATGTATTAATAGAGATCAAAGGTGAAAAAGTAACATTTTCAAGGGATCAAGGGGGGCAGCCCCAGGAGGTCCCTTATAAATCTCCTGGCTGATTACTAACTCTTAGTTTTGAGAATTTTGTAATGTTCATTCTGGGTCGGGCCGAGTGACGCACTCCGCAGGAGCTTGTTCTGGTTCTGTAGCATTACGCACAACACCCCCAGCCAGACTCTCTCTCAGTGGTTCATTGCTCAATAATTATTGCAGTAATTTATTTCAGCTACTGTTAGCTTTCGACATATCGACTTAAAAACCTGCGGATTGATTCCTTAGATCCCTCATCTCTGCAAAGTGGAATATCAAGGCTCGAGCTATTTCTTTATGAGGTGGGTATTAACAAGCATTGACTGACGCAACTTTAAGGTAAAGATTCTTACGCTTTTCAAAAAAGGTGTTTTGTTTTACCTTGACTGGTGCACTACAGTGAATAAAATTTCTCAGCAGCTGTAGTGCTTTAATGAGTTCAATCATGGACGGATCTTCCTGCAAAAAGATAATCCGTTAAGTTTTAATATGGTTTCCGTTCGTTTATTTGTTTGTTTGTTTGCTTGCTTAATTGTAAAACATCTGCACGAGTACAACACACCGCTATATTCGTCAAATGTCTAAAGCTAGGCCTTATCCAAACGGGAATTGTTTGGTGATCAAACAGGATCAAACATTGTTTGGTGACCAAACATTTTCCCGTTTGGACACCTTGTTGGATCGAGTTTGATAAAATTTAAACGACGTCAAACATTTGATCAAACATTGTAACACATTTTGTTCGTTCATAGATGTTTGAAACCGTTTGGCCACTCAGTGAAAAATTAGCATGTTTGGTCACCACAAAATCGTGGTCGCCGAACATTTCCCGTTTGAACAGGGCTTAAAATTGATATCAACTACCCAAGATATTTCAAGCTATGAACTCGTCCTGCACTTTTTCTTACCTTCCTTTTCCAAGAGGGTCCTTTTCCAAGTTGGAGTGAGTTCATGTTCATCTGTGCATGAAGATGCTTTATATGCTCCAGAGCAGTTTCCACAAGACCAGCTAAAGAAACAACATTGGTAGTTAGAGCGATTTTACAGTACTAGGACTATAACCAAAGCCACCTGAGCCACACTTGTTTGCGTGCTGTTCAAGTCGACAGAAAATTCCAAAGGCTAACAGTCGCACTACTCCAGCATGACTGGTCAGATTACAAATAATTCTCACAATTCAACCTTGTGCTGTGATTGGTTGAAAACTCTCAGGTGGCCCCGGTTGTGATCTTTGGGTTGTAACACGACTGTCTTAAAATAAAACAAACAAGTCACGTCCTCTGGCCTAATTGGAAACAAATAAAGAACGGAACTAACTTTCACAAACTCGGCACAACCGGTATTAACTGCAAAGCGAGGGAGAACTCGCTTTCGACATAAACGGGGTTTTGATTGCTCCTGATTGGCTTAAAATAAAAAGTACGCCTCCACTGATTGGTCACAGAATGTCGCACGAGCTTCATTAACCAATAGAGTTCAAGAGCTTCATAAAACCAATAGAACTCACGAGTTTTATTAACCAGTAGAACTAAGAGCGACAAATACAAAACCAGAGCAAACACAGAATGGCAAATTCCCTCTCTGAGATGTGCCTGCAGGGAATCATGGTAGTTGTATTCATCATCTTGGACTGGATATTTGTTCTGTTGAATACAACTCCCATAATTCCCCGCAGGCAAGTCTCGTACACAGAATTGAATTGGCCATTACACGACACAGTCATTCTAAGACAATGCTGAGAAGAATGAATTAAAATGGGGATCCCATCTTCACCTTGTAAAGCTTTAGACTTAGCTGCATGACTGAGGGCCAGTAAAGAACTCAAGACTGCAGACACTAGCGATTGCTCCTCGTCCTGGACTTCTGAACTCTGTCGCGACGGAGTACAGTCGTAAATACCCAGCAAAACGCCACAAAGTTCACTTCCAGAAGCTTCACTGTTTGCAGACGAACCCGTGCTGTTCACGCCACTTTGTCCCTTTTTCTTTTCGGTACTCTCCACAAAGTCTACTCCATTTTCACAGCCATTGTTATTGTCAAGTAAGCGAGTCAAACGATTTCTTGTCGAGGGTTCATCACAATTTATTTCCCTAGGGCCTCTCCCTTTGGGGCTACGTTTGCCCTCGACAGTCAGAAGGAGACCAAGCAGCTTGAGAAGTAACATCCTAAGGGAGGAGAGGGACGGGGATTTGCCTTCTTTGAGGGAGTTTTTGAAGACGCCTAAAAAGGGCAAAATGACTCTGTCAGTAATTGGTTTCCCTTTGCATTGATGAATGAGATGATTCTAAAACAATTTTACCCAAGGCGATTGATTCAATCAACGAAACAAGCGACGAAACAAAAAAAGGTAACCCCTCCCCTCCCAAAGAAATGCGATAGTAACTGTAATCAGTTTGTCACGAACTGAGGGAGTTCGTGACAAACTGGTCCCTTGAGAGACATAAACTCATGATCTTCCTTCCGTAACACCAGGGGGAAGCTACAGCTACTAAGCTGACGGGGAATGGTGGCCCTAAGTGGCTATAAAATAGCATATAGACAGAATCTTAAATTAAAATAACTTACTCGTAAATATACTCCAATGAGTGAACAAAGTCTCTTCAACAACACTAGGAACTGAGAGCTGGCCTTGATTCTGCAGCAGTGCTACTAGCAGTTTAGCGACAGTCTCCCGAACAGCGCAGACACTATTCTGAAGGGTTTCATCTAAGATTTAAAAGATACAAGTCATATAATGTGATGCTATTGTTATAAAATCCCTAGATGGGAGGTTTTCCCATTGCAGGTGACACTCCCCGGCATTTGATTTCCCCCAGATAACAATAGACGTTATCCAGTAATATTCCGGAGTGGAGAAAAGCACTGTGAGAGAAAAGTGTCTTACTAATTTGAAAATAACGTAATAACACGGCCAGTGCTTGCATCTCTCCAACATGCTAAGTATTCATTTAGTAGTGTGTTGTCCCAGCCGACGTTGAGCAGAAATACTTCAGGAAAAAAATGCGAAACAAGGTGCCTTGTCTACAATTATAATGCTCTCTTACGGGGGGGAAGAGGAGATTTGTTATACCTGCCAACTCAAATACGTTTTCCGATTGGAGGAGAACGTGTCACGTGTCATGGGTCAAAACTCACTTACTCCCAGGGAAACAACAAGTTGAACTTCGACTCGCACACGATCAGGTCGTGCAACCCGCTGAAACCGCGGCAAAGTTGTGTGCCAGCCGGTGTCAGGCACATATGTTTTCGCAGTTTGTTCTGTTTTTGTGTTGGGAGGTATAACATAACACTTAATGCGGCTGCTGAGAAGCACTAGATAGACAACTAGAAAATCACAAAGAATGAGAAACGCTTCTGTGAAAAGTCAAGTTAATGCTTACACGACAGTTCTTATCCGAATGACCACCCTACCTGCAGAAAAAGTACGAAGTGAAAACAGTAACACACTCCTGTCCAGAGCCTCCTGGTCTTGTAACAAATTGAAGCAGAATATGGTATTCAGTTTTACCACGGAGTGAAGGAAAGCTAAGATATCGTTGTACATGGAGAGTATCTCTCGGATCACCACAGCGGATGCACGTGGTAATGGCAGTGAGGCTTCTCCACAGAGGTAGCTTTGAACCTCGGAGCATTCAACATGGCTGTACAGAAATGAATAGACACAAAAACACTCCGATTATTCGTATTCCACTCTAGGCAAGGATTCTTCGGTTCCTCAATGCACCATGATCCGAGTGAACTTGGATTAATTTGTTTAGTTAAGAAACGCAAAATCCGTTTTTGAATTTGAGAATCCCATTTCGGATTTGTCCAAAGAAACGCAACTTTAACTGCAAAATTGAATTTAAACAATAGTCTAGCCTTTGTATTATATGTGCGAAATCTGCACGCTTATGATGTAAATTAGTATTAATTAGTATTAATTAGAGCTATAATTTGGCAACTTGGTGCCTTGAGGCCAGAAAACATGAGGAATCCGTTGTTTTTTACATGAATACATGATTTGCATGATTTAATGTTGAACTTGTCTCGATTGAATCACGAGGAAATATAGTAATATGTTAAATAAGTTCCTCCCTCGGTGCTCAAACTCACTTGTTGATACTGCTCAGGATCTGGGCCTTGTTCAGAGCTGAAATAGCGTTACCAGGTGCCAGGAGCACTAAGTTGTTCATGAGCCTTGCCGTGGCACCAATAAGACCCGGTGTCACTGAGGACCTCACAGAGGCCGACGAGGCCCCTGATGGTGCCACTGAGCTGACTGTGCTACTAACATCACTACTGCTACTTGCACTCGACATGCTAAAGAAAAAGAAAAGCAGAACATTCTCTTCTTAATACGTGATCAACTAGTTCGTGTAACTAGAAATCAAACTACAAGTCTGAGGTCTCGATGAGCGAATACTGAAGGACAAGCAGATTAGTTAGAAACTTAAATGGACAGAAGTCAAAAACCAACAGTTCCCTAGAGTCTCCACAAGTTTACAAAACGTCAGTTACTCACGAGGAAACAAACGTTAAAACTAGGAAATATGCAAATATACGTAACTGTGTGATCATAAAAAGTGTCATAAAAACTGTACCGGACTATAGTAATAAATATGTGTCGAGTTTGAGCATAACACGGGAGCATAGAGGAAGAAACGTTGGGAATAACACATCTGTTATCGTATTATTGCTACAAACACAGTTGCGATCTAGTTCAGTTATGTTGTTGCAACAGCACTCGCTTCACACCAAACATGATAATCAGCCAAAACCGTTCTTAAGAGTAATAGACAGTGGTTATGGAGCCCGAGAAAGTTCTTTCTTGTGTGTTTTTTATTCGCTTTCTTGGCCTTGACCGTGCACAAAAAACGCTAGGGGATTACTTCTGTCTGAGCAACTAACCAACAGAAACGTTTCAGTTACGTAATCCATGATAGCGTATGAGTGCAAAACAAAAGATTTTGCACGGTCGTGGACTTTCTAACATAAATGCTGGAATCTTCCCGGATTTCATAGCCTTTCACTTCCACCAACTCTACCTAAAAATCAGTTAACACGTATGAGGAGACTGGAACCTACCCACTTGGAAGACCTCTCTCGTTGATTAAGGGAACCAATGAAGTGGGAGTTCTTGACAGCTGTGTTTCGGGTGCAGACGATGACACCCCTGATAGCACTGTACTTGAGGTGTGTGACGCCACAGAGAACACCCCAGGGCTTGCTTTACCATTAGCAGATTCTGTCACTACGGTCTGAGCCTCCGAGCTCACACTACCTGACTGGGACTGGGACGTTGACCCAAGGGGCTTGTATGGAATGTCTGTATCAGTGCCTGATGAGAAGGACACAGAAGCAGAGCTTTGGCAGGCCCTGGATGTTCCTCGTGCGACCATCAATGGAAGGGCACTGGTTGTGAGCATGGTTGAGACCTTGGGGAAAAACTTGAAGTGTTCAAGAAGGGAAAGGAGATCTTGGAGGCCTTTGGAGGTGTTCTGAAAAGAAACAATAAGAAACGGGTTATATTAAAGAGAACATTTTGCCAACCAAAGCGTCTCTGTCTGGTTACTAGGGCGTTTACCAACAGTGTTGTCTAGCTTCAGTACTTTTAACGCTCCAAGGTAGTTATCCTTAATCAAGATAGCCGTCATGGTGATTTTCATTTGTAATGCGGTCTGCACTTTTTTTAATGTTGTCGAATACCGTAATTTGTTCATGTTAGGGAACTTCCGTTCCTCTGTAATCTGAAAGCTACACCACAGCAGCAGCTTCACAACAGGCGTCTAAAAGTAGGTTAAACATAGAACTATGCTGAGAAAGTTGTATTCACTTGCTAGGTTTGCCAGGCCAAAAATGATCACAGAAACCAGAGAAGATGAACCTTTCTAGCTAGCCTTGCTAAGCTGATGAAAGAAGAACAACATCTCTTTCATAAATGGATGTCTCTACCTTAAGTTGACCTGATGGTTGTGACTCTGAGGTATCCATGTTAGGTGACAGTCCACTGGTCAAACTGCATAATAGTAGAGCCGCCTACAAGAAATTCGTATATACCAGACTAAAATATATTATTCCGTAAAATCCATTCCTTAAAAGGATCCATCTGCATCATCTGTAAGTCACTGACATTCCGGGAGAGCATTAGTGACAACAGTGAAGAAAAACCTTGAACTTGGGAGCAGATGGAGTCAATAATTTTGAGCGCTTCTTGCGTAGAGTTTTTTAAAATTCTTCCCATTGTTCGCACTGTACTTTGAGCATTGCAGACATTTTTCTCGCTCCGAGCTTAGCTTTTACAGCTTGATTTGTGGACAATACTTCTTAGCTTCATAAGGCTTAAGTATCAGGCTAAAACATAAAGTAGCCAGAAACGATATCTAGACAGAACCACATATTCCTGCAGTTGTTTTCGTTTTGTTTTGTTTTGTTTTTTTCACAACTGACGTTTCTTAACGAGCTCTCAAACTTCTACGCGCTATGTGTTAGAATTGAAGATACTGTTTCCATTTGTGAAAAGAGATCTTTAACCTCTATGGGTACTGCAAAGTTGAAGGCAGAGTAATGCGCAAGGCCACAACAAGATTAGAATATCTTTTTAACTGACCCACTGCTAAACTGCAATGAGACTAACCTGTTGCCGAACAAAACCACATTCCACGTCATCTAACAGAATGGTGAAGACAAAGCTCCATAAGCCCCCTACAAACTTCTCTCCAGCCTTCTCTAGTTCTCTTCGGCCCTGCTCGCTGTCAGCAAGGCTAGTGCACATACAAAGACCAATCCAGCGGACATCAGGCCAGCGGTCTGTCAACAAAGGTACCAGCCAAGGTAAGGGCTCTTCCTGGGGATCTTGACTTCGTAACCAGTGTGAGACCCAAGCCTAAGAGAACACGAAATGTACCTTAACCCTCCTCTTATAGAAAAGACATTTCAAGAATTTTTTTAAACACAAATACAATTCTCTGAAACATCGAATTAATATATCTGGGGCACACAATGTGGAAAATAGACACTCCGAATCTTTCTGAAGCTGTCTTGGTTAGCACAATTACTGTTCATGTTTTTGGTTTTTTTTACTTTTTTATCTTCTTCAACGCTTATATTAGCACGCTATCAAAACATCGTTTCAAAGCTGGGTTTCTTCGAGAATCAGACAACAAACCATCCAAGTCTGGTATCAAAGAGAAAATCGAGATTAACAGGCTTAAATTTTGAAAACAATTACCTCATTTGATTCAAGGATAAAAATAAGTCATCCAATCCGAGAGGCGAATACCTATACCTGCAATCTCGTTTCTATACACAATTTGATAAATTAGTCACATTAAGCTATGATGTGTTACCTGCCCTGGATCAATGGCAGACATCTCGTGTGTGAGGTGCACAAGACAGAGACTGGAATAATATGTGACACCTTTACCCATAAACGATAAACTAGCACCAAGCCTGCCGGCATGGAAGGCCAGAACCACCTAAGGTTGAAACATATTACAGTTGTGTTTCAAGAGTTGAAAATTATGCGTCAATGCCAGGTTGTAAAGGGTGGCACTTCACTGTGGGTGGGATTCAACGCAGGAAGATCAGTAGTGCTCCAGTGTGATCATCTGGGTAAGAGTGGGTTTTAGAATAATTGGTAAAGAAAGGTTCGACAACTAGAGTTCACGTCATCTTCAGAGACAAGACAAAAAGTCGATGATCAGTAGATTGGTCAGTTTCCTCGGGATCTTGTTTGACGTCTAGAATCACTAATCAGTTATCATCAGTCTCTACCCTACTCCCCATAGAAGACAGGATGCTAGTCCATCTCTGGTTAACCTTTGTTTGCCAGATTTCCTCCAAGAATTTGCAAGTACCAACTATATTCATTAATACATTTGGGTACAAAAAGGTTCTGTGAGGGTGAGGACAAGACACAACGCAGCGCCTGGGACTACAATAGGCTGGAAATTCCCCGGATCACAACACCAGGCAAACAAATGTAAACCCATTTTAACACTTCTGATGGGTACAAGTTAAAACTTAAAGTAAAAAACGTACCTGCACCAAAGATGTCATCAGCTGTATGCACAGACTCATGCCTTGTGAAAATTTACAGTATGAGCTCCAATGTGGCTGCGCAGTGATGTGAGCCAAACAGACCAATGACGTCTCAAGCACAGGGAGATCATAAAACTGTGGGTTATCTGCTAAGTCAAGATTCAGGGCCAAGGCATAAGCCAGGTCTCCGATAAATATCCTTTCTTTATCCAGTCTCCAGGCCTTGGTATACCGGGACAGGCTCTTGACCAAAGTGACCAGGAAAGAAAGGAGATGCTTGCGAAGTGCTCTGTAAACGGAATTTTGTTCGGTAAGAAATGATAGAAGGTAAACATTCGTCGGTAATTACCTCGACTTTGACTTATAGCTAAACGATGTTGCATGTAATCCCCCCACGAACCATTGAACGGACTGTTCTCTAAACATTGATCAAGCTCAAGCGATTGCCCTGTTAACAAGTTCGGAAATAGTGAGATGAACACTGACAGTAAAAGCAGAAGAAAGTCGATCTAGATCCGAGACACAAGCCATAAAACCCCACCCACAAGCCATGCATTACTCGATGGCATTTTCCAGTTTGCTAACAAATTCTCACCACTTGCTGATTTTAGTATGCACTTTTCTTTTATTGCGAAGCTTTTTTGAAGCGCCACGTTTTGTTATAATTTGCCACGCAAAAGATGAACCGTCTTCAGCTTTTGTCAACATAGTAACTGGTTTGAACCCAGGAATATCAGTGGTTCATATAGCGTGATCATCCAGGTGAGGGTAGCTCTGAAAAGAACTGTTGTCGGTGATCCACGTTTCGACAAATCATCTTCAGAGTCAAGTGAATAGTGTTTGTCAGTCGATGGTGTTATAAGTCAGTCCGTTGAAAGTTATTGGTCAATTTAGCCATGATGGTATTGGCTGTAAGACTCGTATTAAGTTTGTCAGCAATCATGACAAACTTGAGGTTGCCGAAAGTCAGTCACCAACAACAGTTCTTTTCGGAACTACCCTCACCTGGACGATCACTCTATACGAACTGCTTTTCTCAACGTCAGATATTGGCTACAGAGCAAACTCTGTCGCAAAGGGTGAAAACGCACTTTAAAATTAGTGAAATGGTCGTGTTTGAGATTCATACCATCCGCAACAGTGAATTTATGGTTCTAAAAAGTTTGGGAACGTCGCAGACGTTTGTATGCTGGGGTTACAAACTTGCCGACTTTGCAGAGGTATAACATCAGGATTTTCCAAGATTAACATCGTAAATGTCGCTCTTTTACTAATTGTGGAGTGCTCTTTTCAGCATCTCGACATATTTTGGCTACACAGCCAGTACTCTCGCTTGAAGGTAAAAAAAATATTGAACAGTTCTGCTGGTCAGTTACGAAACTTGCTGCTAACCCTTACAGATCACACATGGCTGTGTTGTAACAGCTGCAGTACCCACCTCTTTGATTCAGAAACAGTTTGTGAACCCGCAGTAGCTTGGACGTTTCTCAGCATAGTCATCTGAGGTCCATCTCTTTGCAACACAGCCCTTGCTACCCAGGCCACCACAGGCTCTGGAGGTTGACGGGGACTGGAGAGGATCATGTCCAACACTTTAAGCAGCTCTATGAGTAAGCTGTCATCATCACTGCTATTTGGCACCACTTGAAGATATCTATAGTGTTATGTGGAGAAAGCATTCGGGCACTCTTATAGCAAATATGTCACAACATAAAGATGAGCCAGAGTAGTCAAAAAAGACTACAACTGAAGTACTCTAATCAAAATAAAGTTTGATTACCATAATTTGGGAAAACAGGCGACTTCTCTAGGAGTTGGTGGGAAAAGTTGGCCTAGGCCTTTCTGTCCTTTCCCCAGCGAGGAATGGAGTGTTGGGAACAATATATGCTAATGTAATGGAAACTAAACCTATGAAAAGGCCAGAATCTTAAACAAAATTAACCAACCGTAGACACCAACTGAAACAAAACACACAACAAAGGCAACTAATAGCAAAAAAAAAAAAATGCATTATGGTAATGTGTACAGTTTGGCAATTGAACAATTCGAAACTCATGTTTCAGCACAGACCGAAATGTAATCTTGTTTGCATGAAATTTTGAAAACAGAAAACAGAACCTTGAAAGGTCGTTATGCTTGCACATCTATTAGACCAACTGCAGAGTTTTGGCATAGTCATGAAGTTACCTTTCAAAAGCGTTTTCCCATTTCAAAGTGTACAACACCTCCACAGCAAGCCTTTGTTTTACAGCAGGTATCGCTGGACCCTTATCAGCCAACAGGTGCGCCATAATGTTAGTAAGGGCCACCTTCACGTCATAGTGTGAGCCTGCTGACTCCATGCACAGCAGTTGATTAGTAAGTGCTATGGTGATGTGGCTACAGCTGAGCAGATCAGCGTCAAGAGTTCTCCACTGCAACGCTCCCCAGTACCTGAAGAAAGCAATGATTATAGATTATTTTTACTTCGTATGTCTTATAGATGATCCTAAGCCTGCTCTCGTGGTAACAGCTTGTTTTCAC
>Ga0126339_10001711_pt1 | contig 15224 bp, 10 predicted proteins | sample OrbTmetagenome_2_FD_92532 | JGI IMG/M metagenome (GOLD analysis project Ga0126339, IMG submission 92532) | Coral microbial communities from Petempiche,Puerto Morelos, Mexico - Orbicella T R C metagenome | ecosystem: Host-associated > Invertebrates > Cnidaria > Coral | place: Petempiche,Puerto... | reverse complement strand
GGAATCCGCGATCGATTTTACCTCTTGTTGTGGTTTTCCATTTTTTCCTTATGAAATTGTCCAATTTACCAGTCCGTTGGCGGAGCGATGTTAGTAAAAGTGGCAAATCTGTTTGAAAATTTTATTGAGTTGCTGCAAGGAAATTGAAATTATAAACTGCATGCAGCACACCTTTCACAGTGGAAGACCGTTTTAGCACACGAGGAAGTTGGTTGTGCTTCTGAGAAACTGCATCTCCAGGGAAAGCCGACGATAAATTAGAAGGCAATCAAACATAAGTGGAACTGAATTGATTGTCAGCTTCTGAGAAGCTTCATCTCATCTGAAGGCTGACGATAAAGTAGAAGACCGTGTAAGCAGAAGGGGAAGTTGGTTGTACTTCTGAGAAGCTGCATCATTAAGGAAAACCAACTATAAACCTTGGGCAGTAGAGGAAATTGTAAAATTTAGGAGATTGCCATCCTGCTTAATAAGCTTTATCCGTATAGATAAAATCAGTTAGTATAAGTTTTTCCTTGATCGAGTGTTTTTGTCCCGTTTCGAGAATTACTCAGAAATAAACGTGCTAGTTCTAGTGGGATAACCTAGTTATTTGCATGGCCTAGCTTGAGACATGTTCACTGAAAGGAAAGAAATGAAGGGCTGATTTCTCAGAATGAGGAATCGACAATTGATTTCCCGGCGCTCTGCTAGTGGTTCCAGTGTTTTCCAAGTTGAATCACCATTTAACATTAATCAACCTGATTGTGTTTAGCTTCCAAGAGGAAAATGCATCAAATTATAAAGCACACCTTTAGTTATAAATTTCACGAAAGAGTATGTTAGGCGTGGGGGAAGCTTGCTCTTTTGAAAAAAAAAAAAATGGAACTAATAGGTAACTAAACAAACCAAGTGATAGACTCTCAAAGGGTCCTGAAACGTACCGCCAAACTTAAACCCCTTAAGCACGAGTAGCAGCTAAGATTCTACAGTTTATGAATGTAATCCTGCGTGACATCTTCTCTGACATTAGGTAGTATTAAAGATTTCCTTCAAGAACAGTATGATATTTAGGCGGTGTATGGAAGTGTATGAAAAAAGAGCATATGGTGGGATAATTTCAATTTTATTCAACATTACATGAACCATGTCACTGACTGAAGTAAATAAATGGTGGCTTTGATGAATCATCAATAGATTTCTTTTCCATTGTAGTGATTGAATACCTTTATAAATATAAAGTCAAGCACAAATTTCAAGAAATAGAGATTAAAGAAGCATTAAATCTCAGTTTGAGAGTGAACGCACTATTTTAAACTTCAAGGAAGGGGCTTGACCTCAAGCCTTATGGAAGACCATGCGTGTTAAAACCGGATGGCCAACTTTGTAGGCGTACAGGTAAATTAATGAAACCTAACAAGCACCGACTCTTTAGTTGGTATTACATTTTCATAAAATCAGGCCCCCTATAGCTATGAGCATTATTTGGGCAATGTTTCTTGCACCTCGAAACAGAAATGTTAATAAAGAAAGTTATTTTAAGCACAGGGTGTTTTCCACAGACGCTTTAAATTTGCCAGAAGCAACTTTAATAGAATATAGGCTCAATATCTCATGTGACATGTAATTGGAATTGTGCCACCAATTCTTAATAGAATTAAACTTATCACAAGCCATGGGGTCAGAGCTTTAAAGGTAGAAGAGAATTTTATAGGGCAGTTGAAAATCATACTCGTGCTTGCTTCAAGTGAAAGTAAAAAACTGCAAACTATACCAGCTCCACTTTGTATGAAGATCGTGAAGCTACCAAAGTCAGTCGAGATTCAGCCCAAGTATAAAGTAAATTGTCAAAGCACCTGCAATGAAACTCTTGTTTGCAAGTGAATCTGACCTCCATGTTTAGAATCTTCATAGTATGTACGTGCCGGTATGCAACTCGATACTAATCTATTTTAGAACCTGCGTACAGAAAATTATTTCAGTTTCGGTTGGAGAGCAGTAAGATAACCTGATTAAAGAAAGATAACCTGCGACGCGACTTATACGATGTAACCTGAATATCGTCAAGCAATCATGTTCAAAATCGTATAAAGTCAAGCGGGCAGCCTTCCTAAACTGTATAGTTGTAATTGAGTGGCTTACTGCCGGCATGACGCACCCACTCTCCTAAGGCTTTGCCAATTGTGGCAAGCTGTGATCAGCCATTAAAATGAGTGAAGAGCACGCCTGATGGCCATCTATGATTGTGCAGGCTCATGTATCCACGAGTGGTAGAAAAACAAATAAGAATAAAATAAATCACTTACGAATAAACTGAGGCAAAGAATACCTATCCTTAATTGATTGCTTTTATACAACTGGCCAAATAATTCAAAATGGGTTCCCTCGGTAGTTTTCATTCGTAGCTTGTGCCACGTATCTTGACATTTTTTAATGTAATTGTTTAAGACTCCTCTGGGACAATTTGTTTTATGCAGGTTATTCAATTTGTCTTTTTCAAAGGACTGCATGACTTGAATGAATGGAAACCTGCACCGAATGTAGTGCCTGATGAGCCCTGTCATAATTAAGGCTTTATCTTACATGTATAATTTCTTGATAAACATTTAATGAGCAACCATGAAATTTTATGTCTCTGAAACTGCTTTTATTTAGAAAAATTCAGATATAACCAGCAGTATTACGTCTAGCTGTTTATGTAGAGCAAATCTTGGCAATCTGTAGTCTACACGAAGACTCGTTCACCACGTTTCCAATCTCACAAACGGTTACTCAAACAAGTTCAATTCAAAATGATGTGACATTTTAGTCACAATACACTAGTCAAATTTATAAATTTGAACATCACCTCATGAATCGCCATGCATGTGTGTCCATGTTAGACTCGCTTGTGGTTTTCGTGCGAGTTTTACGTAGGATCTGCGTCACGATTAAAGAAGACGGGTGGATCATTTTGAATGTATGTTTTTGTTTCTGCCCTCTGTAGTGTCCTTTAGTACCCTTGAAAAGTTAAAATTACGACACGAAAGTCACGACACCTGCTTTGAGGAGATTAAGAGCCCCTCGAGTGATAAGTTAATGATAATTTAACGATTGTAAACAGGAACAACATGCTTTGGCCATGAAATAATTCCTCTTTCAGGGCACTCCTTTGCTGTTTTTAGATTTTCCCAGTCACCAAGCGGTATGGTATGTGACCTTGCATGCCATGATTGATGAATGCAACGCGGCCTCACGCTCGAGTCGAAAGGACACATTTAGCCATGGTTCCAAAAGCGGAAGCCTTTCCGCCATGCTTGGCCTGGTGTAGCTGGGGGCTCAATGACAGAATTTGCATAAATTTGCGGTCAAAGTGAAACGTTATTCTGCTCTGTTCTCGTTTTTCATGTAAGTCAAACACCTGTTAAATAAAGCTTCTTTATAAATAACACCACAAGTATAAATTACCGTGGCATGAGAAGCCATTTATCGCGTTAGCGGGTGACAAGTTTTATTCGCATCGTATCTCAGGATGACGCTGTGCGCTGCATCTAAGATTTCTTTTCACAGATTGCTGCCTTTAGTCTCGTAAAGACCATTAAAACGGCTTTTCTCTTTCTTCTACGGTTCTCAACCTGTGGGTTTATATAATTTTATTTGCAGGTAAGCAGGTGTAGGCTGAATGCGCCCTCCGGGCAGCATATTGATTATCGTGTAGATTTGAATTTCCGAAACGTGTTTGGTCGTGTTTTACCACTGTGCGTAATATATGTTATCTAGTAACGTTTTGTTCTAAGATGTATTGCATTCAACCAATGAAGTTTTGACGCAGTTTCTAAGTAACTATAATAACGAATCGAAGCCTCTCTCGGTATCTATGGCACTAAGCGACATTTCGCAGTGTCAACTGTCAGATATCGTACAATATAGCACGAGGCTTCATTTTCGCTTGTTAACGCCACATTCCTGTCCGTCCTTTCCTATTTTCGATATACAGTGCCCACTATCCGAAAATATAATGATGTTTATCTTAAACACACTGGTAGATGGTACCACATAATAACTCACACTCTTAATTGGATAACTAAAGCTCAAACATTAACTGACATGTCATTCTTAAAGGAGTTCTCTTGGGTGTTTTATTGGCAGTGATGTTGACTGAACACCTTTATTTAGTCACCAGTGTTGTTTCTTCAAGTCTGTGACTCGTCTGATTGCCACGAGTCACACAATCCGCGTATCAACAGCAACATTTCCGTGGTGTTCTCAAAGGCGGATGCGTTTTACTTCCGATGCTTTCGACACCGAACTTCTGTGACACGGCCTGAATTAGAAAGTAGCACAAACTTGGTAATTCAAAGGTGTTCGAAACATCTTCTTCCGCTGTTGGTTCACTGACCAAGTAAAAAGAACCGGATCCGCCATTGACGTCACATCCGGACTGTAACGATATACAGGAAATACGAAATGGTCTTTATCGTTGCAATATTATTGAAAGTGCTTTAATACAACAAGTTCAGAATAGGTTCTTTTGTTTTTACAGCAACGGTAAAATTAAAAACAGTGGGCGTTGGCATTGAGCTTAAGTCTTCCGGTGTTTTGCGAGGAGTCACGCGCGAACTGAACACGCTTTTTCCCCGCGTGTGACACATGCGAGGCGGCTTGTGGTATCGTGGATTCGACTTGAGCTACGTGTAGTGTAGTTTAAATTTCAAGCATGGCACCTACAATAGATGATTTTGGTAGCGGACAATAATAATCATTATGTCTTGTTGATGTTTTACAGTTGGATCAAGTTAGTTCCAGAGACCACCCATTTTAATTATGTTATCTTGAAAACTATTAACAAGTTGTCAGTGGCTCCCACGCATTTGCAAGCAGCCACGCGACGCTCTTCGTTCCTAGCTATTCATTTACAAATCTTTTGCAATAAAGCGGAGTTTGGCTGCCTTTAAGGATTTTTCTGACTTGAAATGATAGTAACATAAACTCGTATAACCTTGCCAATGTTTCCATGATATGGCGTGATTGACTTACAAGGCCAAACTTGATTGCATCGATTAACGACTTGGTTTTGCCAAGTCAGTCATTTTCCTTTACGCGAAAATTTTCCGGGAGGAAGAAACTTCCATTTATGTGGGTGATGTCTTACAGAAACTGAAAGTTGCCAGTGTTTCTTGGAAATCTCCAACAGGTCCTTGCCTTTTTTGGGATTCATATCTACTAAATTGTGACAAAATTAAAGCGAATTTGCGTTTCCTTACCCTACAATTCTGCCCTAGGTTTCATTGCCGAGGAATCGTGCATTCAAGCTTCACGTTTCTTGGTCAGTCAAGTAATCTAGTTTCTATTTTCAGGGACTATAACGATATAACTAACCGTACCACTTTGGCTGACACGAATTCTGGCCCTGTGCTTTTTTGCACTGAAGCGAATGAGCACTTGGACATCAGCTCAGATGAGCTCTGGCAAAGTTTCTATATATGTTTGAGGCAATTAGTAGCCTATAATCATATCATGAACTGCGTGATAATTTTGTGCTTTATTTGTGATTAATCTTAAGAATCCGACCAAGACTTTGTAGCAAACTGCTATTTCTGATGGTCTTGCCTGTTGCTCCTGAAATCGTGAGGTATCTATTGAGCACATGCATAATCAGGTTTTCAATTGCTGAGTTAGCGTATACAGGCGCGAAATTTGTCAGAGGACTGAAAGCCGACTGAAACTGGCGGCCATTCGTGTAAACCTCATTCGTCATTCGAGGCGGAGCCGATGAAGAGTACACACACTGTTTTTAACACACTTTTTTATTGGATTTTATTTCTTAGTTTTCTACAATATATTTTACGCTAATTTCATAAAATCTGAATATTACTTTATAAGACCTTATATAAAATTTTTAGATAAATTTTCCTTAAAATATTGGCACAATTGAATTACTTAGACGATAAGAACATTTATTCCATTTCAAAATCACTTGTCCTTTTGGAAACTAACTACTTCCAAACCTGTTCCATCTCACACACACATGAACGAGATAGGTAACGAACGAATGAGTAACTTTTGTGAGAAACGGGCTTTGTAATGGGTTAAAATTCGAACACAACACGCTAACTAACACCACCCAATGTCTGACATGGTCAGAATCACTAAATTGTAACTTGGTCCTTTTCGTATTTTACATAGTAAATACTGTTCGCTTGACTGTCATCAGGCAAGCACTGTATCGATGTGATATGCTTTCTGGCACACACGTTTATGGCATTTTGCAGACTTGGTGGGGTGAATAAACTATCAACAAGTACTATTATTAACCGGGTAATGAGCTTGAACAGGGAAATAACATTGGTATGTTTTGTTTTCGAGCAGATACAACGGTTGTAAGTTGCTAATGTTTTTTTGTTCTATGATTGGGACGCCTAAATGTCCTATAAGATATTTTTCATTGCCTATTATTCGATAAAATGTGAGAAAGCTACTCTAACATACTCGATGTAAAAGGAAAGCATGGAAATTGACTCGGATTGGAGTAAGCAGAAGCCTCGAGATTTACCTCCACGCGCGCACAGAATCAACTGTCGCGCTGTTATCTCTTCTAATTATCTACCAGGAAATTTAAAATTAAATTTTGTCTTTTGTTTTTTTTTTTCTGAAATTCAAATAACTTTATGTTTTTCTGATCGTTCTGCTGAATGTTTCGCGCATGAATTTCGCATGTCGGTACTAACTACTTAAATAGATATTGGTACTTTTTTCCTCTCTGATACACTCAGTCCTTCACGACCTACTGGTCCTTTCTCGTCGATTTGAAATCATGATTGTCACGTTATTTTTTAGTTCAATATCTTGTGGTGATTGCACTCTGAACAATACAGCGCTTTGCCGAGAAACAGTTAGACTACTACTGAGGTTTACTCGCAAATGTTCGTGGGAATCTGAGTGGCTTTTCTGTTGGTGTCGTTTTCGCGGCGTATAGTCCTTGCTAGAATCTCTCAGCTCTTTACCTTGGCGAACTGATAGACCAGTTTGCTGCGTGGCTTTAAGAGGATTCCCTTGGCGATGTAGGTTCTCAAAGAGCGAGCAAAGTTCTCATACTTCATGGAAGGCTTGTTTCGTCGACGCCCCCATAGTCGCGCCACTTCGCCCGAGTTGATGAACTTGAAGATGCCTTTCTCTTTATCCAACCAGTCGATCATGTAGGCGTATTTGTCTGGGTTGTCGAGAAGTTCCAGCAGGAACTGACAGAGGCGAGGGCGACCCGACTTGAACGTTGTCTTGTGATTCTTGTGCATAACAAATTTCCTCTGTTCTGTTGTTTTGAATGCGTTCATGCCATCAGCCCTAGAAGCCGGGACGCCTCGTATCATCCACGCGTGGTCCGGTGGACTGTCCACACTCGAGAAACTCGCGGGGCTGTCAGAGTCTCGCTCTAGCATTTGGGCCATGTCAGGTTCTTCCTTCTTTGGGTCGACGTCCCTAAAAAAACTGCCTGCGTTTTCGTTTTTAAACAGGCTGTTTCTCGGTCCGTTCACGAACGTTTTCTCGCGAGGGTTGTCGAGATGGTCGTACCATGGCTCGCACTCGTTCACGAGCTGTGCATCCCAGAAAGAAGGCATGAACACCTTGCATTGGCTGACGCTTTCAGCCATCTCTCTTCTGGTTCCTAGCTGGCAAACATTCTGCGCTTGGCTTATCAACATCTCGTCTAACTCGAAGGGTGTTTCTGGTTTGATGAGAGCCATTGCTTGTAGCACCGGAGGCCTCCACTCTAGGTTGTCCATCTGTTCTGGGAAGGAGAACGAATCGCGCGCGCAAAGGAAAGGATCTCGCGCGTGCGTCTGATGCCTCGTGTCACCCAGCTGCATACTGCACTGGAGCCAGTTTGAAACTTCACTGAAAGAGGTGTGACTTGATGGCTCTGATTGCTCGGTCTTGATCCGCAGATCTGGCTCGCTTTTGTACATTCGAGCTGCAAATAATAATAAAAAAATATGAACTGTTAAATTCTTCGGGTTTTTTTTTATCTCGTGAAGGTAATTACACCGCCATTTTGTGTCTCATTGGAAACAAGATATTGGCAAGTTGCCTAAAGATTTTTTGTTGCCTGGTTTCGTAGACGCCCCTTCATTTGGCGGGATAATTAACAGTGGCAGTATATTTTCTGAATTGTGTACATTTTGGTCGCTCTACTTTTTTAGGCCAGCTGGTTTAACCTCTCAGTCAATATGTAAATTATCACCTTCTTCGAGGCTCGGAGACCCAGCCATTAGCCTATCTTGGTCCGCGTGGTCGGCGCCTGAAAATTTAAAACACAAGTCCACTTAAAGGTGATGTTCACTAGAAAGTGAAACTAAATCCACCATGTGCATGCAGTGATAGCAATATTGTTACCAACTCGATTGTGCTGTTATAACACCACATTCACTTTCATAAAAATACTGAGTAGAAAAAAATAACATTCAAATTTATAGACCACGCTTCTCCAACAATATGCTAACGTTGCTATTTTTACCTAACCTTGCAGCGTCACCAAGTTTCTCGCATGGAAACACGTTTAATTTCTGTCCTTGTTTGTTATCTTTTTTTTCAATAACTGGAAAAATGGTGTAATTAACAGTTTACGATTGAAGCATTTTCTTGGTTAAATTTCTTGTTTAGTTTGCGCGTGGATCACGAATTGACATCGACAGTTGCGTGTATTTATTCGCCCGGCTTCAATCCTAACTGCTTTCAACTTCCGCTGTTTGGTAAGCGGTTCGATATTCAAATCATGCGGGGTCTGTGTTTCAGATATTATTCTTTTCAAGCGAAGGTTGCTGTCTGAATTTTTATCTTCCCACAGTAGAGAATGCGAGGAAAAACAAAACAACTAAAATAAAATGGGGACTTGTTAAAATTTCGCGCGCAATTACTCAACCCACGAGTTATCCTCCCCCACGCGTGTAGAAAGTCTTTCCGCGTTTACAAGATAATTACAACTTACAAGACAAAACTGAGCTCTTTTAAAATCGTTATCAAATAGCTTCGAAGAAAATTAAATACCTGGTACAACTTGAGCCGGGGTGAACATCTTTAACTCAGGGATAACTGTGGAGCGAATGAGACACAGGGTTATTAGAATCTTACTTGTACCTATTCAACTGTCAATCTCTAATATTAGACAAGACTTCTGAGTGGCTGGTGGTTGTGTAGGCGGGGAAGTCTAATAAGGCTGACGTATTAGTTACAACCACGAGGATCGGGCTGCGATGTCTGTTGGTCACTCTTCAATAACAATGTCCCAAAAATTAGATCTTCCTAACTTAAAAGCGCTCTAAAAATGGCGGGGGCATCTTGAATCATTCGCAAAAGGCGCTATATGTTTCTAACCTACCCGTGACGGTGATCCTGCTTTCCTGTTGCGTGAGTCGACGATTCTCACTGGTTGCTCGATGCGTTCAGAATGAACGAACGAATAACATAATGAGCGGTTTTCAACATCCTCTTGGATATTCTAAGTACTGCAAATTACGCCATTCAGCGTATTTATGACGCACTGTTTTCTCACGTGCGAGTTGCGTTAGCCAATCGCACGGCGAGGAGTGTGACCATTGACGTCAGTAGGATGACTCGGTTCTATTTATACATTTACTCAAGCCAATATGTACGTCCTAGTCGTGTTTCAGCACATTTTGCGACCAGACACTTACCTTGTCCATTACTTGTCAAAGACAGTAAAATTGTCATGGAGTAAATTTACTTTTTGTGTTTCTCAACCCTCAAAATAATCTCAACTTTGTTGACTAATGCTGGCCCTGGTCGCGTGACTATTTTTTAATGAATTCAATAGCCGCCTATGGTAATTTATTCAGCTAATTTATGCTCGCAAGCTCGCATAATTTTCTAGTTCGCCGACAGCTGTTCAAGTCACTTACCTTCAAAGAGCTCCTCAAAAGCGACATCGACTGGACTGGAAGGGCTGCTGTCTTGAACCATTTTCGTCAAACAGACTCACTGAAAGCAGAACCGAGCTAAGTGTCATTAAACTGCTAAGAGAAACCTCGGGGATCGGAAGACGAATTAATTGCGTTACTTAAGTAATTAATTACCACACGAAATTTGTGTGACGTTTGTTAGCCTGAATTTAGATTTATTTATCGACAAAAATAGGTAGTTTGCTTTTGAAAATTTAATGTCGACATCTGTGCCAGCATTTTTGATAAGTTTATTTTTTGTCAACTTTTATAAACGTCAGTGACCGGGAAAAAAATATATATATATATATAACATTTCAGGTTTAACCAGACGTGACTCGGTCCCGGATGCCTTTCCGGTGAAGCTCTTTTCTGAGAAAAGGGGGAACGGTTTCGAGGCAATCCCATTTTGGATCTGCAATACTACATGTGCCAAAAATACATTACAGTTGAGTAACGCTGTATGCAAAATTTTCTATCTGTGGCTTGAGGTAGTATATTACTCAGAGCGCTGTATCCGGACGCTATCTTAGATTTTTAATAAAAGTACTTCCTGCGATGTTCAGAACGCGTCCGGGCTTTAAGATAATTCCACTATACACTGTTAACGAGACTGTACCGTTAACAATTTCTCTACAGAATAGTGTTGGCCGAGTGGTAGCTCATAGCAACTATGATCACAAACCGATACCTTCCTTAATTTTGTTCATAGATTGAATTAATGCTAATTGTTGCGCTACGCGGAAGTCGCGCGAGGAGATTCACGCAACGCGCGATGAGCATTGTTTAAAAAAAAACAAAATAAAAAACAAAAAAAAACAATAAGTGGCTCCCTCGAGGGTTCCTAATCATACTGTATAAAACTAGCCGCCCGGAGGCCCACACGAAAAAAAAAAAGTTCTGCCTCCGCATATTAAATATTCAACACAAAGTTTAGTTTTACATAGCTCAGCTGTAGCTGCGACGCTTACTTAAAAATCCCCCACTTGTCTCGACTTACGCTATACACAACCACACATGTTTTATTAACGTCAGCCCCGGCCCACTCATTCCCGCGATTGAAGTACCAGCTGAAGTTTTTGTTTTGTTCCTAAGGACTTGAAAACAGCACAGCAATGGAATAAAAGCACGTTTCTTTCTCTAAGTCGTATTTTATCGATAGTAGGAAACAGTTTTTTGCCTTTGTAAGAAAAATAAAATTCTTTGGTTTACCAGCCTTATTGCGCATGGCACTTACCTGGCGGAGGAAGTGTGAGTCGATTGCTAAAGTTCTTCTTAAGTGATGGAACTGGAAAAATTTCCTTCGTGAAAATGCCGAGGTCAGGATTCGGCAGCAGTTGTGTTTCGGAGCTTTCTTCCTTTCTGAATTCCTGGACTTAAATTTGTCTTAAAAAGGTCTTCGTTGACTGCAAGCGACGAGCGCCGTTGATGGTAATCTCGTTGACTTTGCTGTGATGTTGCCCCAGTGCAGGCACGTTGTAATTAAGCTCATTTGATATCCTCTTTTAAAAACATTTCATTCATTTGTGATTATAATATGATGCAAAGCGCAACCACCACTGGTTGTTATGACATCCGGCAATCCAACTTGTCAATGGATTATGACGTCAAATGGACGAGGGCAAGTCTTTCATTCAGAACCTCACTGTATATGTAAAGTCCGCTCGATGGCTCTTCAGCACTCGTAAAATCATGTGTCGAATCTTTCCCACAGTGATGGCACACGTTCAGTTAAATCGCACTCAATATTTAATGCTTTTTGTCCCGAGATCTACAAAATAATTACAAGAATTGCCGGGTTTAGCGGTGTACGTGAGAGGCCCTTTATGCAAATTGGCTAGCTGTCACGCCAAATGTACGGTGTTATCGTGTTCTGAAGAAGATTGTGTTGTTAAGCCAGTCGATGGCAATCAAACCGGTCGGTCGCTGCTCCTTGATGTAATATGCACTCTGTTCGACCACGTGCGTTCGTGCAAAATCGCAGGGCCCAGGCTGAAGTAAAATAGCTCTTTGAAGATACATAGCTTGACAAGAATTTAAATCCCCTGAAATGAAATTTAAACAATGGAATTTGCACGCTTAGTTGCATCTAAAGTATGTGAGCGAAAACGCTTACGAGAAATCGACTAAATCGACGATGTTTAGAGTTTATTTTTATAATTTTTTCCTCTGAAGTCTGTAAAACGTCTTATCTCGGCTTTTGACTGATTCCAATCAAGTGCTCGAAGATCTGTGTAAATTGTTCTTCCTTAATGTTGGATTCCACTGGCCCGAAAAAATCAGTAAAGAGATAAGATAGCTCGAACCTCATTTTTAAACAGAAAATCTGAAAAATTGCGTTGCAAGTCGTTTCTAAACTCCCTGAATTGCCCGTGATTTGGTTAGCAGACGATGTGGTATCTTGCTTGTTAATTGTGCTTGTCGTCACGGATGACGTTAATATGCCATCTGAGTGGGCGGCTGCGAAATTCCCGCCAAAATGAAGCCTGTTATTGATGAAGTTAGACTTCAAATTGAGAAATGCAGGGACATGGGTCTGTTTTATTGGAACAGTTCTTGCGCTGTACAAAATAGCACGAATTAAAGAGAGCCAACCCGTTTTGATTGACATTACAAAATAAGATTGCAGTCGAGTGATTTTCCTTCCCATCCCATTTCCTTTGCATTGTACTCTCTGTGTTCATCAGGTTCCCTAAAAGGAAGCCGTCTAAACGTCAGTACCGTCTGTCTAGTGTAATGTCGTATGTCAATGATTACGTATGTTGAATCGAACTTTGGCCCAGTACGTGAAACCAAAACTTGTCGCATTCCCAGAAATACCTTTATTACAAACAGCTTCAAAAATATACCCCATTGCGGAAGAAGTATGAAAGAGACAGCCAATTCAGTGATTCATTTGACCTTGTAGTACATGCACGGGGCACCAAGGAGCTATTTTAGCAAACAATATAGTCTAGCCTATTGATGCTGTCGTATGTCTAATGAAGACGACACTCTTAACTAAGAATGTATTCTAGCCTATTGATACCTTTACTACAAACGTAAACAGCTTCAAAAATATCTCTCGTTGCGGAAAAAGTACAAAAGTGGCAGCTAATTCAGTGATTTATTTGAACTAGTGGTACTTGCACGGGGCACCAAAGAGCTATTTTAGCTAAGAATGTAGTCTAGCCTATTGATGCTGTCGTATTTTTATGTACACCCTGTGAATCTTAAAAAAAGGAGCCTTAGGATATTCTTAACTTGGATCAAGACATGAATTCTCTCTTCTTTTCTTTAATTAAAATCACAGATTCTCTGTCTAATTAGCATTGCACTGTTACTAGTGATATCGAGCACTGTTTTTGTTAACACGTCTGCCGTTATGTGATCACTGAAATTGGTGGTCACTGAAATAATGTGATTTACAAAAGCAGTACCCCTCACCTATTTCATATGAGAATTGAGGTTTTGTCGCTAGACTTCAAAAATGATAAACGGTGATGTTTCTTAACAACCAGAATAATAGCTGAAGGGCATTTAAAAAGTTCCTGTTATAAACAGCAGAATTTCCCACGGTCAGTAAATTCTTGCAGAATCGCAATTTTCACTTTTGAACACGTATAATTTTCAAGAGTTGTTCCTCTGCTTCCTTTGGTTTTCAGATATTAGAGAATACGGACTTTCGCTCACGTAACTGCAAATTGCAAAAATTCCTCGAGCTACCTCAAGTATATCTAAGTAAAACTACTTTTTCGAAATTCCGTGTAACAATGCAGTCAAAAATAACAATTTAGGACGTTGAAATGTTTTCTTACCTCTAGCTTCTGTGCGGTTAACTCGGCTTTTTTTTTATTTGTTCAAGTAAACCGGCTCTTGTAACTCAAGAGCTAGTTATTGCAGTAGTTTAAAAGCAATATCATCGGGTTTTTGGCAAAACGTGAGCGTTGAAAACGAACATGAGCGATTCAATACAACTGGTGTAGTCTTCAGTATGTCAGGTTATCGTTTTCGTTTTGAATTCTCAGCTTTTCTGAACTAATGTAATAGCTGCAGTGGTAGTCGCGAGAAATCACTGTTTTTGCAGTCTTTCGTGATGTTGGTTATTTTGATATTTAATAGTCCTGTAACTGACTCCTGCGTAGGAGTATTATGTTGTTGACAGCGCGCGGCAACAGTCGGCAACCGAGAACCGAAATCATTAGTACCATCATAACGGGCCACGCTTAACTGCCTCAAAACAATCAAACTTGACTGTTGACCTTCAAAGCTCTCAGCTTACAGAATATTCAACGGCCCACTCAACTGCGTCAAGACTTACGTTACGTACTTCATTTGCTTGAATTTTTGCTCTAAGCAAAATAGCCTTCATTTTAACTGATAGCGTTTCTCGCATGGTAGAGTGTGGGTGGAACAAAAGACTTGTTCGTGATTTCCCTCTATGTTAATCTTTAAACTGAACCAAATGGCTGCAGAGCTCTTCATAGCAGCGGACAGTATGGTACCGGAGAGCTATTTGCATAAATTAATTCATGACACATATTCTGAAATTTTAATTTTTTTCTTATAATACCTAGTAAGACCTCTGGAAAACATGCAGATTTTCGTGAATAAAGGCCTTACAAGTCATCTGACTGTTATGAACCTAAAAGAAATATTTTTTCTAGAAGAGTCTGACGCGAAGCAGTTTTCTGCTCGGTATACATGACTGATTTCAAGATGGAGTCCAACAGTTCACTCATCTTGCTTACAAAAATAGAAAATAAAATTCTTCATCCAGAAGTTATCGAGATAATCACAGTTCAGTAGAGTTTGACTGCTCTTAAATATATAAAACGTTTAGTAAATTGCCTTAATGGGAAGGTTTTCTTGTGTCCAAGAAAGTAACACCGATGTCACACATGCACTTTTATACGCATCTCAATGCGGTCTTGTTTGTAAAGCTGGACAGCCCCAAGAGAATCAATACATTAAATACAATTAAATTGACTGCTCAGGAACAGCAAAAAGAGGCTAGGCACTTTAGCCGTTGTGAAAAGCCCACTTCTCGGTCAAACTGTCTGCGGAAACGTTTGTTTGATCTTCGTTAAGACTGAATTAATTAACAGTTCAACACCAATGTTGACTAATTTTTCCCTGCGAACATCTAATAGCAGTCAGCTAACAGTCACTGGATTTGTACTCTTGTGTCGATCTTTATTGCATGCTGGAGTATAGTCTTAAAATGAGAATGATTTCCCATTTCCCGAAAAGGTACCGGACGAGACTGGTCTGTATTCCGAACCTTATCATAGCTATCAGTCGGTAGCTGAGGAATTTATTTAGAGGCCAATT
>Ga0126339_10001710_pt1 | contig 15232 bp, 13 predicted proteins | sample OrbTmetagenome_2_FD_92532 | JGI IMG/M metagenome (GOLD analysis project Ga0126339, IMG submission 92532) | Coral microbial communities from Petempiche,Puerto Morelos, Mexico - Orbicella T R C metagenome | ecosystem: Host-associated > Invertebrates > Cnidaria > Coral | place: Petempiche,Puerto... | reverse complement strand
GTGAATCCGCGCGGATATATGACGTCAGGATGGCGCAATTTGTTCTAAAAATAGAAAAATTGTCCCATATCATAGGTGCGCGCGAATCCCGACACTTACGGTCTCCGTCCCCGATTATGGCTCTTGGTGAAACCTCATAAGGAGGAGTTTCTTTACCGTATTTACCAGGGATGTGAAAGGTGGGTTTTGGATAAAGCATACTTTCTCGTCCCTTTGTATTGGATTTACGTTATGATAAAGTCAAGGTACGTATAATCGCGACTCTTCATTGTATTTTGGGAAATTTATGAGTGGCTCCGAGAAAAGTGTCAGCACAAGCGATAAGCAGAAAGTTAGATGATGTTCTGAACAACATCAAAAAGTCTATTTCCAGCCGTATGTTAAGAATGGCCAAATAACAGTCAAATCCGAGGTTAGAAATACCTTAGTAAGAATTAGTTTAAAGCCATTTTATGTCTGCCATCTGTACAATGTTAAAAACAGGGAGAAAAGCCAAATTTACCTCCACAGAATCATCATAGGTACGTTTATAAACTCATTCAAATGTATTTCTTCCCGGGCGAACTCTCATATGAAAGGGACGGAGACGCTCTTCGAAAAAAACTGAATAAAACCTCTCGAGGCGATCAGTTTGGGCGTGGCCTAAGCGTTGTTTGAACCTTAAAAGATGCCATTCCAAAATCAAGACGCAAATAAGTACTCATAGTGACCCTTACGATGATAAAGACATTGTCATTGAATGCTCTCATCTTAAAAGAAGTGATGGAAATTCCGTGCAGATCTATAGAAACCATCATCCAAGTACTGAAGACGGGCGCTTTTACGCAGGTTTTGAATGCAAGCCTAACAGATAGCGTGATTGGTGGAGACACTGGCATCCTATCCTGAACAACATGATGACTGATAGCAAAGTTAGCAATTACACCTCCACCTTTTCACAAGAGATGTCCCCCGCGGGATGTTTCATTGACAATTTTGTGTTTCGAGAAATAAACTTCCTTTCCGCGCAAACCATTTTACCAAAATTAAAATAGTTGATTTAAGTATATAATAAGTTTACTTTTCCTATAACAAATATAAGAAATTTTTTTGGCTTAATATCTTCAGCTTAATATATATATATATATATTAACTATCAAGCTTGTATTGTTCATTACACTTTGGCCGGAGAATACTGTTTATACTTTTAGCCTGAGAACGTTTTTAGATTTTATGATGATATATCCTGGCTGCGGCCATTCTATATTGTAATTCTCTCATATTGTTATACACCAGCCTATACTCATAATTTAATTGGTGTTTCAGAGAATTTACCATTTGCTCTAGTTTGGCTATTTTCATTAGTTGTTCTAGTTTGGCTATAACAGAGACAAATATATGTAATGTTGGTAATGATACCTAATGGTGCAATAAAATATGAAAAGACGGATTTGCGGTTTGTGATGTTATATCCAATCTCATGTCGGGTTTCAGTCTGGAGGACGCAAGTTTGTCACGGTTATGAGAGTTCGAGATTGGACCACATCGTAACCTAGCAATGCTTCCATTGAGGAAACCCCTTACCGTGGCCTTAATGCCGAGAGTTCCTCCACTGGGAAAGAAAAGCAGGGAAGAGCTGATTGAAATTCATGGAAAAGTGATCGCAGATAAGTCCATTTCAGCCCAACTGACCTCACCCACGTCAGTGTAATGTGTTTCGCTTCCCATCGCCCCATAGGGCACGTCTCCCTGATCGCCTACTCTTTTATCCCTCGCTTATTTCTTGTGTGTTAAGTGTTTCACCACGCATGAACCTCTTCAAACTCCCAGTTCCCAGTTCTGCTAATATTTGACAAGGTCTCCTATAAAAGTTATGACTGGAAAAGTTTTATTTTGACTCCCAAACTCCAAATTAAATATTTTTTATTGCATTTGTTAGCTTGTTTGCTTGTTTCCATGTTTGCTTCTTTTTATGTTTGTTTCACTGTTTGAGTCCTTCTTTTCTTCTTTGCCTCTTTGCTTGTTGCACCTCTGTTTGTTTGTTCGTTTGTTTGCTTAGTAATAGAGGGGAATGGAAAAAAGACTACTAGCGTCGGTTTTTGTTTCTGAAGTTCTCCATGGGAAAATTAAAATTTGTGCAACGTACACTCGGCCCAGGCTGAATATTCGTATTTTTTTCACGATTTTAGGCTATTACTGTTTATTCCAACAGCGAGTCAAAAAAGAAAAAAGAAACATCACCATTTGGGCTGTGTCTACACAACGTCACATTGTCTGTCCGGTCCTATCATGACTTTGATGGCGTGCAATAAAGCGTGGTATGGCACACATGACTTAGAAATGTTATTAGCATCGAACAAACGTGCAAAATGATATTCTTTTCAAAATCTCAGCCTCGGGTTTATTCGGAAAAAATTCTTAAAATTTTGCAAGTTTCAGCATCGATATTGTTATAAAATGTATTCTTATTAAAAAAAAAAAGTGTGTGTGGACAATTCGCGCCGCAAGCTAGGGGAAAAAGAAAATAGGAAAATAAACTTCTCATTGTGATCACGGTACTCTCTTATCGGTACCGCCGGGGATCTGGGTCGGGATAGTGTTTCACGCAACAAGTGTGTTGCGTGACAGTTTTTCGTTACTAAGAAATTGAATTCTGAGAAGTTTGCTGTTCGACGTGTCCTTCGGGCTGCAGCTGAGCTTTGCGTCAAGGAAGTAACTTCTTACGTTTTATCTGTAAAATCCTTGGAAGTAAAAGCTGGATAAAGATGGAAAGGAAATTAACGAGGTTTCATCTTTTTAACTGTGATAATACGTACAACTTGAATTCAGTTGAAGCTTTACTGCTCGAAATGGAGGATAAACTCAAGTTAAAGATTGCAGTTGAAAAGCATTATTTTCGCCTGCATCAGATGACGGAGATGTGTGAAACTGCCATTCCTAAACTGCAGATGGATGTTGCCATTTTTGCCGTTCATGCTCACGAATCTCGTCTCTCTATCAACGAAGAAAACGCTGGAATTGGTTACGGGAGGCTCTACAGAGTATTACTCCAAGCGGCGGGTAAGTTCATCAGGATTAATAAAATAGCGCCAATAAATTTTGAATTTCATTTCTGAGGTCATTGATTCAGAAGACGCTGAACTGAAATACTTAAATTTTAAGTTTAAGTAGGGTGTTTTGCGATGGACTGGTCGACTAATTGTAAAGAGTAAACACAGCTTTCGCTTTCGATTGCAACACGTGTCAGAAAGGGACTGAGGAAAAGCGGAAGTTACTTCCGCTTTCGTTTCATCACGATATAAAGCCACTTACTAGTAATCAATTTCGTGACCCAAATCTTCCCTTAATCTCATTTGTAACACTTGTTTTCTCTTGAGTAAGGAACTTACCTTTTCTGGCTTGCAATTAAAAACGGTATTTTCTTCTGGTAAACGAGATCTGTTAAACAGCCATGACCTATCACGTTCTGCCACTATAAACTCTTCCTCGGTTTCTCACGTTTGTTACTTATATAACCTATTATGAAGCAAAATTAATAAATAAACGAACACAGAGAAAGATTCGGGAATTTTTCCTGTTGCTGACATTTCTCGATTAATTTTATTCTTGTTGTTCCAGAGGGTAAAGTGTTACTAGTTATTGGTGGAGACGATCAATACAAAGATGAAGACGAAGAAGAACGTACTGTGATCTCGCGTTGGGCTCGAAGGAAAGTGGCTTCACAGTTCAATGAGGAGTGCCTCGATGGAAGTGAAAGTTTCATCTTTTCTTGGAACAAGCAACACCGAGAGATCCACCAAGAAGCGCTGCTGCATTACTTTGATCCAAGCAAGAAAGGACAGAAGTTTCAATATCAGCCAAAACCAAAACCAGTACCCTTGCCAAAACCTGAAGAACCTAAAAACACTCCAAAAGAGGTATTAGTATGTTGTTATTTGTTTGTAATTTTGTTAGAAAAGTATGGTTCTTAGAACCTTAGACATACCCTCACCCCTTCCCCCCAGAAAACAAACTACTCAAACGTCAGCATTAAAATTATAATTTTAACACCTGAATTGCTCTTTCTGGTCATTAAAAATATATTACGTGGATGACTTTAATCAAATTTTTGGCTTTGAATTACTTTTGATTTATGCAATTCGTTCGTTCCTTCCTTCCTTCCTTCCTTCTTTCTCCCTTCCTTCCATCCTTTTTTTAATTTCCTTCCCTCGTTCCGTCCTTCATTAATTCGTGCATTCATACGTACTTATACAGTTGTTCGTTTCTTTTATCGTTTTTTTTTTTTTTTCGTTCGCCAGTTTGTTACGTTACAGATTCACTCATTCTCTCATATTTTTATTCGTTTATTTATTCATTACATAGCCAACGGGTTTGATGGATGAAAACGGAACCCGTCAGCGAAGACTAAACGACCTGGATGGGCAGACAACGATTGATGTGGAACCCCCCAGTTTTGAAGGTAAGATACTAACAGAAAACGACAATAAGTTACATTCAGCTGTGATGTTGCGTCACAATTGTCACCATCAGTAATATTATTAAATCTTGAATGAGAGAATGCAGAATAGGAAAAAAACAAGAAGCCTGATAAAAAGTTGGAAAGATGAACTTAGCCAGTGTAAGTGAAAAGGGGGCAACTTGAGAAAGGAGGGAAGGCAACCGTGTTCTGGCGGTATATCGCCATTGTTCTGTGCTCCAACGTCCCCCTTACCACATCACACATTCCACGTTCCTCTTCTTTCGCCACACATTTCGTCTCATGATCGTTTCGATACTGCAGTCGAACTAGTTCTCCGTTCTAAAGTAATCATCTGGTTATTCAAAGTCAAGAGATTAATTTAGACGCTGATTGTACAGCAGATGCTATATATAGTAGAACGCCCCCGCCCCCTCCCAACCTCGTACTGTTTCCATATCACTTGGAACCTGTAAGCTCATACTTTTAGAGTGACATTTTATATTTAAACCCTAGCCTCTGGATATTTACCCTCAGACTACCCAGATGGCACTGTGCTCTTAGACACGCGCGTCCTTTATGGAAAAATATCCTACAAAGTAGAGGACGTGAAGATCTGGGAGCGAGGATGGAAGCCATCTGAAAGAGCCGTGCTGGATCTGGAACGAAAGTGGCAATCAGTCCCTGTTGCTAATGTACAGTTTATGGCCAATGCTGTTGGTGGAGTTTACTGTAAAGTGTTTGAGGTGCAATCTCCTGATACGGGGATTTTCTCGTGGGTGAAGAGTATGATAGTCAATTGTAAACGCACAACTATCTGCACTACGGCTTGTATACTGGGGATGATAATTTTTGGTATCTGGCGGATGTCGACCTGGGAGCAGCCTGGGGGCGCACCAGATGTCAAGTTGCCAGGTCCGAGTAGAGTTTAAGACTGGATTTAAAACAGGGGCAAAGCGTTAAGAAAGAGGAATTTTAACGATGTCTTCACCAGCAACGACACGCCCCAGGGACAGTAGAAACAATATTTAGAAATTGCAAATAGTCAAATCAACCTTAAAGTAGATAAATAACGTAAATGACGAAGCGAGCGAAGCTTTAGTACTACTCTATGTGAAGAGAGACAGGGCAAGTAATTCCCCCAAGCTAAACTAGAATCCAGGTCATCCCCGAGATTAGCTTGGGGAAATTATATTACTTTCGACCCTTTCGGTCAAGTGTCTTCTCAGTTTTGTTTTCGATAACTATTTATGGCTATGCGAAGTGTAAGTTCCAGCTACGTTTATGATTTAGCTCAAAGCTGCCAGTAGGGTGGTTAAAATGTCATGTAAAGCTGACAGTTATAAATTAAAAGTATTACTGTTTTCATGTTCACTGCTCACCATTTTGATAGACTTTTATGTATATCGTAGGCTCATAAGTGAAGACTGGGTATCCAACATTCTCATATTTATGGTATGTATCGGTCTATCAGACTGATGCAGTTCTAAATTACAAGCTGTGGCTCTGTTAGTTTCTGGTGTGGGGTGCAGGATTTATGCAGCAACTGCTAGTAATATTTTTGAGCACGATTTTGTTGGAGCAACTTCGTGACACTTACAGCATCACTACTCCATATGGCCAGTACTATTACTTGGGTAATTTAACGATGGCAATTGTTGTATTCTACTACTTACAAAGCTAGACAACACTAAACACTTCTCAAGCTCAAACAACATTAGCATATAGCATACATATATTGATAGATATCGAGTTTAAACCTTCTACAGTCGGCTTGTATTGGAAATCATCAATAGCCTCCCAGTCGTGTTCAAAGACCTATAATAACGACTACATCATTAGGCCAACCTATTTATAGACCCCTACCCCATTCCTTTTTGGTTCTCAGTTGAATGACGTTCTCTCCCTGAATTCTCGTGGCTCAGTGGATAGAGCACGCGTTCGGTGTCCGGGAGGTCATGGGTTGGATTCTTGTCGGGGAGTCAGAGTCTTTTCTTTGTTCCACGCTCGTGCCATGTTGATCAATTCACCTTTCACATTTCATTACCGACGGAGCTTACAATTTACCATCTTTGTTTACTTATCGCAAAATTACATTCTTTTCAAAATCTCAGCCTCGGGTTTATTCTTAAAATATTCTTAAAATTTCGTAAAAAATTTCAGCCTCGATATTCTAAAAAATATATTCTGATAGAAAAAAAAAAGAGTGTAGAAGACATCACACCGTTCTTTCTTGGGAAAAAAGGCCTTGGAAAGCTTTGCATTGATTTGTCTAACGCAATTCCTTTGTCCAGCACCGTAACTTGGCTATTCATAAATTATTCAGAATTTAATTGTTAAGAAACTTACTTACCATTGGACTCCCATACACTGAAACAGTTTAGCTTCTGACACTGTTGTCTTCCCATCAAGATGGCTAATCTTGATACAGGATTTTATCACCGTTCAAAGGTCTATTGTGTCGTACTTGGTATATGGGTACGTTGCGTGACTAACCTCGCTGTAAACAACGTCACATGATCGAGGTTTCTCGGAAAGCGCGTCGAAACATAAGCGCATTTTCGAGCGGTTTATAAGAAAAAGAAGAATAGAGGATTTGGTTAAGAAAATTTCACGGCATTCGCATAATATGGCGAATCAGTTGACTCAGAGAGTTGGTCTTTTTAATTGTGATGGCACTTATAAGCTGGATGCGGTAGAGAGCCTTTTATTAGGAGTGCAGAAGAAACATGGCTTCAAGTTCTCAACTGACAAACGCTATTTTAATGTGAATGAAATGCCAAAGTTTTGCGAAACCACTCTTCCTCAACTGGAGATGGATTTTGCCATTTTTGTCGTCCATGCAGAGGAATCCCGTCTCTCAATCAACGAAGACAACGCTGGTATTGGTTACACAAAGATCTATAGAGCATTGCTGCAGGCCACAGGTGAGTGGAGCGGAAGTTTGGGCAGTGTAAGAAGTCGAAATCTTCCCCGGACGAGAACAACACAGCACTCGAGAATTGACAAAATGTGGCAAAACGTTCCAAGTATAGAAATATTATTTGGTATTCCTTGGCGAAAAGACTGAAAGTGACGAATTAAAACGGAACTTGAAGACCGAGTCGAAGACTTTCGCTTTCGAAATTTACTGATTACAATGCGGATCGATTGTTGTTCGACCGAAGCGGAAGCTGTTTCGGGGGTAATGTTTGAGTTATTGTCGTGTGTTTTGGTAAGGATCTGTGTGCTGGTTCTTTCTCTATCATGAAATGCAGAACGTGGTGAGACTATTTCTCGTTGTTGTTTTCATTGCAAAGTGATGTACAGGAAAGGGCGCTGACATGGAGCATGTAACTTACATAAATCGTTATTCGACACGAACTCCTTTGCTTGAAAAGCAGTCCTTCCCTTCTGCTTGAAAGAATAGTTATGAGATCAAAGAGAAGGGGTTTTATTCTTTAAATAACAGTTGACAAACGATTTCAGTACCTTAGCTATATCTTGGCTACGACGATCAAGGAGTTATCGAGAATTAAGAACTGACAACAACGTAAAGGATACATCATATCGAGGTCGAGGGATTGATGAATATTTACTTTTCTGAGAAATAATATCGCTTTTTTGTGGCAATATATACAGCATTTTTTTCCCCTCTGTCGCCGTGCGAAGTTTTTCTTTGAATGTTTAAAAGCCATTTTTAGACCGTCATTTGTAATGAATTACTAAATTTACATCTTATTCTTCTTACCCAGATGGCAGGGTGTTAATAGTGATTGGTGGAGACGAGCACTACACAGATGAAGACGAAAGAGATCGTACTGTGATCTCACGTTGGGCTCGAAGGAAAGTGGCTTCACAGTTCGATGAGGAATACCTTGATGGAAGAAAAAGTTTCATTTTTTCCTGGAACAAACAACACCGAGAGATCCACGAAGAAGCGCTGCTGCATTACTTTGATCCAAGAAAAAAAGGGCAGAAGTTCGAATATCAGCCAAAGCCAAAACTAGTACCCATGCCAAAACCTGAAGAACCTAAAATTACTTCGCCAGCAGTCAAAGACATCCAGCGAGAGGTAGAACTATATACAACTATTTTTCTACTAGTTAACTCACTTAAATTCCAGCCTTTTGAGTGTCTGTTTTTATGTCAATTTCTTATATTTTTTTTTTGCCTAATGCCACCTACAGATCATGTTTGATTACAGTAGACACCCACCTACAAATAAGAACCTAAATTTTTCCAAGTAAGCCTAAAAAGTCTCCTTTAATGTATCTACTGAGAAATTAGGCTTTTTATGGTCTTGAATTGGTATTTCATATGCAAATGGTTTGGTCCCGTCCTTATTGATAGGAAACTTATAGTTACACCGAGAATATGAGACTACCTGTATGTACATTTTAAGGAAATACTGTATACATTATGCTCTAGATCGTCTGATTTAATTCAGGTTCTTTATCATCAATAGACCTCAACATATTTCCTAAATAACAACCTACTTCAATTTTTAGGCTCAACGGGTTCTGGTTTAAATGCGAGTTTAAATGTCAAAAATGTTAGCCTACAGTCTCTTAATTACTAGGTTCTTAAAGGTGGGTGCTAACTTTACTACTCTTTTGCAAAAGAAAAACACAGGCGCTGGAAAAGAGAACAAAAGCTACAGCTTTTTGCCTATTGCCATGTTAGAATTGCATTCATTAGAGCAAAAAAAAAGATCATCAGTGATCGAGCTTACATTATTTACAGAGAAGGGAAGAGAGGGAGAAGTGAGTTGGTCGGAAGGAATTAGAGGTATCGTAACAAAGGTTAATCCACTTTGTAGACAGTGAAGAACGTCGATGCCACGGGGAAGTTACTGCCGAAAGTTGACAATGACCCTCGGCCAAGATTCGTCAGAGATCAGCCGAAAGAGGAACGGAAACTTGGTTATGGAGGTAACAAAGTTTGTCTTTAATGAATGTTTTGAAGAATGTTGTCGAAATGTGATAAGCGGAAAGAAGCGAAGAGAGGCGAACGCGTTTTAAATTTTAAATCACAAAAGCAATTCCGGTGAAAACTCCGGTATATATGAAAGTGGCGGAGATGCTGATCAGGAATTTTGAAAAGCAGCTCTATAAGAACTATTTTTGTGGGGCGTGGTTCGAATTCATTTTCACTCGAAAGTGACACAAATTTAATCGCTGAGTGATAAGTAACACCGCCCGGCCATTAAGAAAAATGTTTTCTTGACAGCTTCAATCAGGGACAAAAGTGTCGAGACATTTCAGCAAATGAGACGTTCCGTACTTTCCTTGCTAGAAAGAAACTTTTTCGTAAATAGCCACCCCAACCCTCACTCCCCCAACTCCAATCAATGATGAAACAGGCTTCGTCGACTCTGTCAGTCTGTCACGTGATTACAACATTAGAAAGAAGAGAGCGGGGCAAAATATGAGGAGTGTAGATAGGACAAATTACAATTACTGAATATTTTTAAACGAAGATTACGAAGTAAACTCTTACGTGAATTATTATCTTCATAATACAATATTGTCACATAATTCTACCTAATTTCATATCATTTTTATAATTCCTTGGTACGTGGATTTATTTCATTTTAATTTTAATGTAACTTATTTAATAGTATTAGTACTGAAAAGCCCCCATGTGGAATGGTAATAAAATTTTTATTGTACTGTATTGTAATTGAAGGGAGGAGGTTTGTTCTCCGGCAGTGTCTCAGCTACTTTCGTGCCTGATTTTAGTTTCTGTTTATTGGCAGCTGAGTCTAGAACGTTCCCAGGAGGCCTTTTTCTTACTAAAGCATGACTAAGCATAACCATGAGCATGAAAACATACCCACCTCCAAAGCTAAGGTACCATAATATGCAGTGACGAAGTTACGATCTTCTACCCTTGAAAGTACGGCAAGCACTCCTGATAGTGCCATGAAGAGCCCTCTCCCCTCCCAATTACAATGCAGCTGAACATGCAGGAAGCAAGACAGTCCTTAGCCTGCGTGAACATACTGTTTTCCTAGTGTTTATTAAATCGCGTTTAAATCTGGATATACATTAAAACAGGTTAAATTGAAATTATGAAAGATTCCGATACTCCCTCGCTTCAAAATTCAGCTGTATCGTTTGGCAAATTTGAACAGTTGTCTGTGGAAAGTACAGCTATTGAATGGGCCATTTTCGATACACTGCAATTCTAACGTAGCTTCGAGGCTTGGGGGAATAGAACAAAAGAAATCGTATCGAGGTTGAGGGATGAATAATTGATTTAATTTCCTTTGTTTTATTCCCCAAGCTTCGTAGCCAAGTTAGAATGTTAACATATCGAAAATGGTTATTGATCTATTGAAACAATCGCAAAATACTCAGACTAAAAGCAAAGTTATTCTAAAGGTTTCCGTCGTGTCTCGTTTAATTTTATATCCTTATATGGTTCTACCATGGAATTATGAATTACATTATCAGGTTTTCTGCTTTGACTTTTAGCCACCTATCCGGTTGCCGACTACCCTGCAAATACAATGCTGCTGGATACGCGCATGCGTTATGGCGAGATCTCTTACGAACCAAAGGACGTTTTGAGGCGGGAGGACCACTGGCAGCCCTCTGAAAAACACAAATCAGATCTGAGGAAGCGCCATGGGTCAACAAATGATGCTAAAGTACAGTTTGTCAGTCAGGGAAACGGCGAAATTACAATGCATGTCGTTGACGTCACTCCTTGTTGGCATACAAATCGGTTGCCTATTGTTGTTGCTGTTGTTGTCGTGGTCGTTGTCATTGTTGTTGTTGCTGTTGTTCTGTCTGAATAAACTACAGAGTGAGAGCAATAAGGATAAAGGACCCGCATGAAAACCAATTCAGGCGAAATACTGTAATTTTTTTATTTATGTAGCGTCATGAACCTTTATTCGTTGAAGAGTCTGCCAAAATAGTATTGTAAAACATAATCAGAAAACAGAATCATAACACCTTCAAAGATGTTACGCACAAGATAGAGGGTGCCTTTCATTAAGAACAATGGAGTGGGAAATTAAAAATAGCGCGACATTTTCCGAGCAAATTGTTCAAATCGAGTAAAGCGGCCTTCACACGGCAAAATTAAGTTGGCAACTCGTGTTGGCAAACTTCAAAAAGTTGGCAAACTCGTTTCACACGTCAAACTCGCGTCAAATCACAACACACGGTAATTTGCAACATGGCCGACTTATGCCGTGTTTTCATGAGAGGTTTACTACGGTTACTGCGTACCGAGATTTCGTAACTAATCCGCAGTTTTTAGAGAAGCTGTTTACACGAAACTAATAAACTAAAGTAGACCGCATATAACGGACGGTTTGAGGTTTTCTCGGAAAGCATGCGCAAGTGCTGCAATGTTGCTCAGAAACTATTGGAAAATTATAAAATTTGACTTTACCCCTATGCCGAACGCAGATCGTTGTAAGTTTGCTTGAGGTGATGTCGAGCCTAACTCTCCTTAAATGTAAAGCTTTATAGATGAATAGTGGAAAGAAAATTTTGGTATCTCGCTGAACCTCTTCCCGGAAAAAGCCCTGAAACGGCATCTGCCAGGGAGCCCGGGCTATGTAAATGTTTACCGCTACTTCTTCCTATTAAGGGGTGGCTTTAAATTCTAACATTTGCTTTTCTTCTCCATAGACCGCAATTATGATTTTTTTTCTCTCTATTTTGGGTAGGTCTTCTTCTAGTTGCGCCTGCCTGTACACTGCTACTAAGCTACTGAGCTTCTAACAGAAAGGAAAGGCTTACGGCACTGGACGATGAAACAGCAGTCCGGGATTTCTTTGCCTAACTTGAGTTTATTTAGCTTTTGCCCGTTGACTTGAAACCTACCTACATTAGGAGGAATCTTTATCTATTTTTCTCTTTTTACACGCTGCACGCGCGAACACTTGCTGCCAAGATAACACGACAACGTCTGCTTTTCCTCGGTTACCGTCGGTTACTGAGCTAAACCATGCCTGATGAGGCGTTCAACTGTCGACAAACCTAGGTTGCCTTACTTTTGATTTTGCCGCCATTTACCGAGGTTTGCTACTGTGTTTACTCGATTAAAAATTTCACTTCAATAAAGTTAAAACAAAATCAAAGTAAACATCTCTCGTGAAAACACGAGCTTAGTGCAGTTGCACTCACGTAGAATAGTGAACAGAAGAGAAGAGAAGAAACAGAAAGCGGTGGAAAAAAAGAAAGGTTTGGACGAAACTCAGTTTGTCCGCAAGCTCCTCCATTCTCTTTCGTTTGTTTTTAGTATCTTTGTAGACTACAGATGAAACGTTTCACACAGCCGGACAACTGTGAGCCTCTTCGATAAATTTAAAAATGGCCTCATGTTCATCTTGAATTGCGTCCGGCATTTTGTGAAGTGTCACGCAAATAAATCACGTGAATAGAGCCATGTTTGCCAGTCGTTCACACGTCAGATGCGAGTTTACCAGCACGAAAAAGTTGGTGAAAAAGTTGGCGAGAATAGAGGCAAGTTCTATTTGTCGCTTAAAGTTTGCCGACCTGTTTGCGGACTGTATTTGTGCCGTTTACACACACCAACTTGAGTTTGCCAACACGAGTTTGCCAACTTTGCTTTACCGTGAGAAGGCCACTTAACACGACTTTTATCAGTTTTCTGAAGAGAAAGAGAGGAACTAACCGGGCTTCTTTCTTTGTAGTTTAATTTAGTGGTCTGAACCGACTTTTTCATCTATTCCAAACCAAATGGTTCAAATGTGAGTTCTAATGGACAGGTCCCTAAGTATCTAGTTGGAAGTTGGCATACCAACATGGGAACCTTTAATCAGCTCACTATTGTCCGGTTGCTTTATAATTTAATAACGTTTATCTGAAAAAACAACCTCTTTGCCGGGGCCTGCATTCAATTCCTTGGTCAGCGGTTACCGAAAGCTCTGCGATCTAAGCGAGAAAAAGTTCACAATATATGCCACGATGGATAATTTTTGGAAGGTTATTTCTCAAGATAAGTTAAGAAAGAGCTGGAAACTTCCTAGCAGGCAATTTGTGAAGTAGGGTCAAACTAGTTTTCTTGATATGTTACGTTTGAAGACTGAATAAAGAAATTTAAAATATTCATTTGATATTTGGATGGTTTGGACTTTGCAGATGGGTTTCAAAAGAGTTCAAAATTCTATAATCAGCCGAGGAATCATAGACTTTGGTATACACTAACATGTCATCAAGGCTTTGCTTTTCAGATTACTTGAAATTTCCAATGAAATGAGTCTTAGCCGCTCGACAACATAGTGATTTCTAGTACAGGAACAATTGTTTTTAGTGCAGAATTGAGGGGGCTTTCGTCAGTGATGGTATTCGCCAGGTCAGTTCCCATCGATATCATTTGCATTACGTGCAGTTCACGAAAAAAGAATTAAGTCCAGACCATTTATGTTTGCGCAAAATGTTTCAGTTTGTGAATGCGTCTCAATTAAGTAGCGCTGTTCACGAAGTAGTACTGTCTTCTCGTTAAAACGTTTCTTGGAATCAATACTGAGATACTCATTTGAAGTAGTTTTCTCTGCTGGAGTTTTTAAATTTGTTTTGTCGCTGGTAAAATAATGTAACGAGATATTCTTAATTGTTAGTTTCAAATGGTAACTTGACACCTTTGTTTTTCACGCACGAGTAGTTTCAATTAAAACTGACGAATCATTGGGGTCTCTGTAAAACGAGGACCGGATGGCGGCGGATGGCGGATGGAAAAATGCGGATGATAAAATGCAGATGATAAAATGCGGTCTGTGCGGATGATGAAATGCGGATGATAAAATGCGGATAACAAAATGCGGATGGAAAATTGCGAATGGCAATATGTAGATGATAAAATCCTTCTGAGGGAAAATTGACAATTGAAAGTCCTAGTTGTAAATTAACCAGACCATCTTATAGAATTTAGGCCAGGAGAAGTCCAGTAGTTTAAATTCAATCACAAAACAGATCCAAAAATGTTTACGTTGGCCGAATCCAAAGTAACCCCGATAAGCCTTGATCGAATAATAACAGACTAGACTTTTATCGTCAGACTCCGTTCTTCTTTCACTACATAAGTAAGTGAGTAAGTAAGTAAAGACTTTATTTAAAGAGGGTAGCACTAAAATAGTATAAAAATACTAACAAACCAGTGGCCCTCTAAAAGTTAAGTACAATACGGATGTTAAAACTATGGCATAATTATGAGATAAGGACTTTCGCTGTCTACTATTAAGCAAATTTCCAATGCAGACAATAGGCATTGTCAAATTAAATGAAGCACTGCTACATTAACCGATCGTGCCCCACCGTATCCTAGTTGAAAAGTGTGCAAGGCACATGAAGTATTTGCATATATTGCACAAGACTCTACAACACGACCTCAAAGGCCGGTGACTCTAGCGCAAATGGGAATGCACGGGCAGTGAAGCTTTCCGTGAACAAAGTCAATTTTGTTGGTCGATCGAAGTTAAATCGAACTACATCCAGGGTCTTTTAATTCACACACAAAAAATAACTCTTGCACGCTTTGTGTGCCTATGTTGTAGGGCTTTTAATTCACACCAAAAAACTAACTCTTGCACGTCTTGCGTGCCTATGTAGTAGCAGCAGTAGCAGCAGTAGCAGCAGCAGTAGTAGCAGTAGCAGCAGTAGTAGTAGCAATAGTAGCAGTAGTATTAGTAGTAGTACTAGTAGTAGTAGTAGTAACAGTGGTGGCAGTGGTGGCAGTGGTGGCAGTGGTGGCAGTGGTGGCAGTGGTGGCAGTGGTGGCAGTGGTGGCAGTGGTGGCAGTGGTGGCAGTGGTGGCAGTGGTGGCAGTGGT
>Ga0126339_10001709_pt1 | contig 15235 bp, 14 predicted proteins | sample OrbTmetagenome_2_FD_92532 | JGI IMG/M metagenome (GOLD analysis project Ga0126339, IMG submission 92532) | Coral microbial communities from Petempiche,Puerto Morelos, Mexico - Orbicella T R C metagenome | ecosystem: Host-associated > Invertebrates > Cnidaria > Coral | place: Petempiche,Puerto... | reverse complement strand
CATCCAGTTGGGCGGCAACCAGGACATGCGCCTGCGCCAGGAGATCCCAGAGGACCTGTCGGAGGACGATCGCGCCGCCCGCCGCGCCGCCATCACCAGCGAGGTGGAGCAGCGCAAGGCCCATGCCCTGGAGGCCGGTGGCCTGTTCGTCATCGGCACCGAGCGTCACGAGAGCCGGCGCATCGACAACCAGTTGCGGGGCCGCTCCGGCCGTCAGGGCGATCCGGGCTGCTCCCAGTTCTTCCTGTCCCTGGAAGATGACCTGATGCGCATCTTCGGCACCGACCGCATGGACGGCGTGCTGCGGCGTCTGGGGCTCCAGGAGGGCGAGGCCATCGTCCATCCCTGGATCAACAAGGCCCTGGAAAAGGCGCAGCAGAAGGTCGAGGCGCGCAACTTCGACATCCGCAAGAACCTGCTGCGCTTCGACGACGTGATGAACGACCAGCGCAAGGTGGTCTATGAACAGCGCAAGGAGCTGATGACCACCACCGATGTGGTCGACACCGTCACCGACATGCGCCGCGAGGTCGTCGAGGCCCTGGTACCCCGGCACATGCCGCCCAAGGCCATGCCCGAACAGTGGGACATGACCGGCTTGCGCGAGGCGTGCCAGCGGCTGCTGGCGCTGGACGTGCCCTGCGAGCAGTGGGCCGAGGAAGAGGGGATCGCCGAGCAGGAGGTGGAGCAGCGCATCCTGGAGGCCGCCGAGGCGCACATGGCCCGCAAGGCCGCCAACTACGGTCCCGACACCCTGCGGCTGATCGAGAAGAGTCTGTTGCTTCAGATCCTCGACCAGACCTGGAAGGAACATCTGCTGCAACTGGACCACCTGCGCCAGGGTATCTCGCTGCGGGCCTACGGTCAGCGCGACCCACTGAACGAATACAAGTCCGAGGCGTTCGAGCTGTTCCAGGCCATGCTGGACACGTTGCGGGAGCGGGTTACGCAGATCCTGTCCCATGTGGAGGTGCGCGCGACGCCGGAGGCGGACAGCCTTGTGCCGCCCATGCCGACGCGCGTGCAGGCGCATCACGACGCCCCGCCGCCGCAGGTGGGGGCGGGCGCCCCCCGGGGGGAGGGGCTGCGCGAGGCCATGCCGGCGGCGGCCGCCGCCGCGACCGTGCGCCATGCCGCGCCCGAGGCCCGCGATGCCGCCGATCCGGCCACCTGGGGCAAGGTGGGTCGCAACGAACCCTGTCCCTGCGGATCGGGCAAGAAGTTCAAGCACTGCCATGGCCGGGTGAACTGACGGGTCAGATCAGGCTCGAGTGCCCGGCCGGTTTCATTGTGGCGGGGCGGCCTTTGATCTTCGAAGTCCAACCTCTTCCGGAGGGTGCGCTCGCGCTGCAGCCCGCCTTGCTCGCAAGGCGGGCTACCTTTGGGTGTTGCCGTTTCCCGACCGGGAAACGGCGGGGGTGCAGCGCGCCGTTGACAGGAGAGGCGGTGCGCTGCCGACCACATCCGTGGCCGTCGAGCGCACCCTACGATCAGAGCCGGAGCCATCGGCACGGGCCACCGTGACAGGCCCATCCTGAGAACGGCTGTCGAGCGTCGGCTCTGCGGGACAACCGGGCAAGCTTGTGATACACTGCCGTCGGCTACGAAAGCGTGGCCAACCGTGCCGGTGGGGCCGGGGGCGGCCGGGTGCGTTCGTCGAAAACGACGAGGGCGACGGAAGCAACGCCAGGGCTCAAGAATGGCTGGTGACGGAGAAGGAGGAGCGCACATGAGTGGTGGCGCCATGGCCGGGGGCACAATGCTCTCGCACGCGATGAGTCTTATGCATTCCCAGACATCCATGCTCAAAATGGCCGCCGAGTCGGAACAGGCGGCGGCTAATCTGCTTGCCCAGGGCGCGGGCCAGGCCCAAACGCCAAGCCAGGCGGTGACGCCGGCTGCCGCCCCTGGAAGGGGCGGCACGGTGGATATCTCCGCCTGAGGTCGTCTCGGCTGGCGTCTGGACTGCCCGTGCGGGTTCGCCAACAGGACGTCGATCCCAGGATTGGACCCTTGTGCGGGTGTCTGCCCGGCACGGGGTTAGTTTTGGCATGACAGGAGCCCGATAGGGGGGCGAGCGAGACCATGGCCGACATCCAAGGGGTGACAGGATCCTCCGTGCGGGCGTCGCGCGCCGCGTCGGTCATGGGCGCGGTGGGCGCCGTGGACGGGCAGGGAGGTCGGGGAGGCAGTGCGGACGGTCCGCAATCGGCCCGTTCGCGCGGGGTGGACCTCCAGACGCCCCAGATCATTCGCTTCGAGGGGATGGTCCTTGACCCCAACGCCCCGCGTGGAACCTATCTGGACATCCTGGTATAAGGGGCGGATCGCCTCTTCCAGACTAGGTTAGACCAGCGGTGAGCGGACCGTCCCTTCCCAGAGCCTATTTTACCAGCGTGCCCGGCGGGGCGCGGGGCGATGGGCCGACCACGGTCATGGTCCCCGATGGCGACAACCGTGAGCGCCTTGTCTGCGCCGACTGCGGGTTTGTCCGGTACGAAAACCCGCGCATCATCGTCGGCGCGGTGTGCGCCTGGCAGGATCGGATTCTCATGTGCCGGCGGGCCATTCAGCCCCGTGTCGGCACGTGGTGCCTGCCGTCCGGGTTCATGGAACTGGGCGAGAGCACCGAGGACGGTGCACGCCGCGAGGTATGGGAGGAAGCCCGCGCCGCCGTTGATCTGGTGGATCTGCTGGCCATCTACAATCTGGCGCACATCAGTCAAGTGCACCTGGTCTACCGGGCGCGCATGCGTTCGCCGGACTGCGCCGCCGGCCCGGAAAGCCAGGAGGTCGCGCTGATGACCTGGGACGAGGTGCCCTGGGATGCGCTGGCCTATCCCAACGTGGCCTGGGCGCTGCGGCAGCACCGGGCCATGCGCGGCCAGTCCAATTTCGCGCCTCTGGGCATTCCCCCACAGGACCAGACCGACGAGGTGGTGGCGAGACGTTGATCGGGGCTCATGCCGACGTCGGCGCGCGCTCCACCGCCTCGGGTTCGGGATCCGGGCTCAACGGCAGGCGCACGCAGACCAGGATGCCGGGACCGCCGTCCGGGCGGGTCTCGATCCAGATGGTGCCGGCATGTAGATCGCAGATTTTGCGGGCCACGGTCAGGCCCATGCCGCTGGCGGCGGTGTCGCCGGGGTGGGGATCGCGGGCGAAGGCCTCGAACACGCGCGCGCGCAGGGTCGGGTCGATGCCTCGGCCGTTGTCCAGGAAGCCCAGGACCACGGCGCCGGCCTCGTGCTCGACGCGCAGGTGCACGACCGGCGGGCATTCCGGCCGGGCATAGCGCAGGGCATTGTCGATCAGCACCCGGAACAGCACCCCCAGAAGTCCGGGATCGCCGACCACGGTGGGCAGCGGATCGGCCTTTACGTGGGCGCCGCTGTCATGAATGCGGGCCTCCAAGGCGTCGCGGGCGTCGCGCCATACGACAGCCAGCGGCGTCGGCTGGAAATGCTGGCGCTGGCCCATCACATCGACGAAGCCACGCAAGGCGACCAGGCGTTTCTTCATGCGCAGGCCGGCGTTGCAGGCATATGTCATGAACTCGGCCACATCGCTGGGCACGTTGTCGCCCAGGCGCAGGCGGACCAGATCCAGGAAGCTGACCACCTCACGCACGGGTTCTTGCAGGTCGTGGGCCACGACGTGACTGAACCGCAAAAGCTCGGCGTCGGCCCGGGCGACATCGCTGAGCGTCAGGTCCAGGGCTGCCTGGAACGCGCGCCGTTCGGTCAGGTCGGTGAGGACACAGTGGGTTTGCGTGACCGCGCCGGCCTCATCCAGGCTGACTCGCCCTTCCACGGACATGCGCCGCACCCGGCCGCTGCCGGTGACCATGTCGAACTCGACGCCATGCACGACCCGCTGCGCCTTGAACCCCGCGAAGCGTTCAGGCAGCAGGGCGCGGCTATCGTCGGTCAGGAACTCCATGATCGACCGGCCAATGACCTCCTCCTTGCGGTATCCCATCTGATCCAGCCAAGCGCGGTTGACTTCGAGGATGGTGCCGTCCGGATCCAGGGATTGGTACCCCACGGGCAGGTTCTCATAGAGCACCCGGAGTCGCTGTTCGCTGTCCAGAAGCGCCATGCGGGCGCGCTCCTGTTCCGTGATGTCGCGGACCGCGATGATGGCGCCGATCAGTTGTCCGCGGTCGTCGGTCAACGGCTCGCCGGCCACGTCCACCAGCAGCGGTGTTCCGTCCTTGCGGAACAGGGTTTCGCGCATGTGCCGGAACCGGGTCCCCTCGGCCATGTGGCCGTGAATGGGGCACGCCTCGCGGGGATAGGGGGCGCCGTCCGCATGGTGGTGGTGGATGAGGGCATGGATGTTCGCGCCTTCCAGGGCCTCGGGACCTGCGTGGCCCAGCATGCCGGCCAGGGCTGGATTGGCGAAGGTGCACAGGCCGTTCAGGTCGATGCTGTACAGACCCTCGCCGGCGCAGGCCAACAGGCGGCGAGCTTGGTTCCCCTCCGACCAGCCGTGCCGGAGCATCCATTGGATCCCCAAGAACAGACCGGCTCCGGTGATCAGGACAAAGCCCCACCCCTTGAGGATGGACAGGCGGGCATGGTCGGCGGTCGGCAGATCCAGGGCAGTGAGCGCCACGTCGGACAGCAGGATCCACAACGCGGCCAGCCCCACGTACAGGGCGGCCACAACGGCGGCGCGGCGGGTGGCGACGGAGGTCAGCACGGCGATGATCCGCGGGATTGACGCGAAGGAAACCCGGGCACGACGTCAGGACGCTCCCACCGGCCCGGATGCGGCCTTCTCACATCTTCATGCAACCATAGCCGAATTGTGCGTCAACGCCCAGAGGACCGAATAACGGGCTGGTCAAGACCCGGTACGCATCAGGGCTTTGTGTCGGCCTGGGTCATGAGGGATCGCGATTGGGGCGACTCCGGTGACGGGTGACAAAGTGGGGGGGGTGGTATCTCCTAAAAAGAGAAGTAATGAGAATTATTACAACTTATTGGTAGATAGTCTATTCTTCGGAGTGGGAAATACTGCCCGAATGGGCGGGTTTTACGCGCATGTCCATGCGGCGTTTGCGGCAAATCAATGCATTGGAACTGGATCAGTTCTAAGAAAGGGCCCGGGCCACCCTCGGGCGCCCATCGACACGCGGCCGCATCTGAGCCCCCGTCGCCACCGGCCTCCACGCCCGTGGACAGCGCGACCGCCGCCGTCCTGACTATCTATGAGGACCCACCATGAGACACGTACTGACGATCGCCGCCGTGGTCAGCCTCCCGGCTCTGCTGCCGGTCGGTGCCCAGGCCGAGGCCATCGATGACGCCGCCCTGATGGAAGAGGCGCGAATGCTGTTCGAGCCCATCCCGCACCGCGTGCCCAAGGTCAACGACAATGCGGTGACCAAGGAGAAGATCGACCTGGGCCGCATGCTGTTCTTTGATCCGCGCCTGTCGGCCAGTCACTTGCTATCCTGCAACACCTGCCACAACCTGGCCATGGGGGGCGACGACAATCTGGAAACCTCCATCGGTCACGGCTGGCAGGCCGGCCCGCGCAACTCCCCGACCGTCTACAACGCGGTGTTCAACATCGCTCAGTTCTGGGATGGGCGCGCCGCCGACCTGAAGGAGCAGGCCAAGGGGCCGATCCAGGCCGGGGTGGAGATGAACAACCAGCCCGACATGGTGGTGGCGACGCTGTCCTCAATGCCGGCCTATGTGGATCACTTCACCGCCGCCTTCCCCAACGAGGCCGACCCGGTCACCTTCGACAACGTCGCGCGTGCCATCGAGGCGTTCGAGGCCACGCTCATCACGCCGGCCTCGCCCTTCGACCAGTATCTTGAGGGTAACGCCAACGCCTTGACCGAGCAGGAAAAACGCGGCCTGCAAACCTTCATCAACACCGGCTGCGTCGCCTGCCATGCCGGCGTCAACATCGGCGGACAGGGTTACCATCCGTTCGGGGTGATGGAGAAGCCGGGCGCCGATATCCTGCCGCCCGAGGACAAGGGACGCTTCGCGGTGACCGACACGGCGAGCGATGAATATGTGTTCCGGTCGCCCACCTTGCGCAACGTAGCCCTGACGGAACCGTACTTCCACGCCGGCCGCGTCTGGGACCTGAAGCAGGCGGTGGCCGTGATGGGTGTGGCCCAACTCGGCGAGGAACTCGACGAGCAGCAGGTGGACGACATCGTGGCCTTCCTGCACACCCTGACCGGCGAGATGCCCGAGGTCGTGGTGCCGCAGTTGCCGGCCAGCACCGCCGACACCCCGCGCCCGACACCGATGGAATAGGGGGCCGTATCGGGGAAGAAGGCCAACATAAGGCGGGGCGGAGCGCCCGCCCCGCCCCCCTTGGTCGAGGCCACTATCAAACGTCGTGCATATGCTCCGCCACGGCCAGCACACCGGCGCGGGTGGCCTGGTCGGCGGGAACCCACGCGACGCTCAGACCGCGCGCCATGAGCGCGCGTTCATAGGGCATGCGCAAGGTCTCGCCGCCCACCAGCATGACGGGGCTCGCGGTAGCCTCGGGATAGCGGGCGAGGGCACCGTCCAGTTCGGCGCCGATGAGCACGCCCGACAGGAAGCTCGCGATGCCCTCGGCGGCCAGGGAGTCATATAGGAAGCGCCCGCGCGATGAGAACACGTGATGCAGGGGTCCGCCCGGGTGGGCCGCCTGGGTCAGGCCCTGGTCGAAGGCGGCCGGATCGAAAGGCGCCTCGGCCGCCGCCGGCTCTCCGAGAATGGTGTGCTTCAGGAGCGCGGCGCGCAGTTCCCCAGTGACGAACGTGGTGAAATCGACGAGAGATCCGCCCTTGGCGCGCGCCCACTTCGAATGGGTTCCCGGCAGGCAGAACAGACCGTCGGTGTGTCCCAGAACAGAGAGCGCGCCGAGGATCTGCACCTCCTCGCCACGCATCACGTCCACATGGCCCTCGGTGTCCCGGAGATGCGCGCCGGGCAGGATCCAGGCGCCGGCCAGACCCTCGGCGGGGACGATGCGCGCGGCCAGATCCTCGGCCCCCACGGGCAACGGCGGCTGAGCGGCCTTGCGCCAGCCCGAGGGCGCGCCGACCATGCCGGCCATCAACACCGGCGGCGTGCCCGTTGCTTCGTCTCGCCAGGGCGCCAGGCGCTCGCGGGCGTAATCGGGAAACGATCGCCCAGCCATGGCCCGCAGGCCCAACCCGGAGGGCAAGGTGTCCAGCACGGCGCCGGTCTCGCGCTCCACCAGCCAGGCGCGAAAGCTCGTGGTGCCCCAGTCGATGACGATCACGCGGGTCATGGGCGCTCGTCAGGCTGTCGACAGCCGCCGCCACGCGGCCACCAGGTCGCGGGCGACCGCTCCCACGTCCGCGGCCGAGCGGCCGGGCTTATAGAGCACCGAGCCGAGCCCGAAGCCGCTGGCCCCGGCTGCGTGGAAGGCGGTCATGGCCTCCACGTCGATGCCGCCCACGGGAACCAACCGGGTGTGCACGGGCAGGACCGCGCGGATATCCTTCAGGTAGGCAGGTCCCAATGCCGTCGCCGGGAAGATCTTCAGCGCCCGGGCGCCATGGCGCGTGGCCAGCAGGGCTTCGGTCGGCGTCATGCAACCGACCAGGGCCACCAGATCGGACCGGACGGCGGCGTCGATGACGGCCGGGTCGGTGTTCGGGGTTACCACCAGGCCGGCGCCCAGGGCCGCCAGTCGGCCCACGTCCTCTGGCGTCAGAACCGTACCGGCGCCGACCACCACCCGGGGCGGGCAGTGGGCGTGCAGACGGGCGATGCTGTCGAAGGCGTCCGGCGAGTTCAGCGGCACCTCCAACAAAGTGAAGCCGGCGGCGACCAGCGCGCCGGCCACGGGCAGGACCTCGTCCGGGGTGATGCCGCGCAGGATGGCCACCAGGGGCATGGCGGCGAAGGCGGCCTCGAAGCGCACGGCCGTATGGGCCGGCGGGGCGAGTGTCACCATTCCGCGATGCTCCCGTCCTCGTGACGCCAAACGGGGTTGCGCCAGGCGTGTCCCTCGGCGGCACGCGCGATCACCACGTCCTCGTCGATCTCCACCCCCAGGCCCGGCCCTTCGGGTACGGTCAGGAAGCCGTCCGCGCCCACCGTCAGGGGTGTGGGGTCCACCAGGTAGTCCAGGATGTCCGAGTTCACATTGTAGTGAATGCCCAGGCTGAACTCCTGGATGAAGGCGTTGTGGGCGACGGCGTCCAACTGCAACGAGGCCGCCAGGGTCAGCGGTCCCAGCGGGCAGTGGGGCGCCAGGGCCACGTCGTAGGTCTCGGCGAGGGCGGCGATCTTGCGGCCCTCGGTCAGGCCCCCGCAGTGGGACAGGTCGGGCTGGATGATGTCCACGGCGCCGGAGTCCAGCACCGGCTTGACCTGGGTGCGGTGGAACAGCCGTTCGCCGGTGGCGATGGGGTAGCCCAGGCCCTGGGTGATCGCCGGCAACACCGGCAGGTGCTCGGGCAGCACCGGTTCCTCGACGAACAGGGGGTGAAAAGGTTCCAGTTCGCGCAAGAGAACCTTGGCCATGGGCCGGTGCACGCGGCCGTGGAAGTCGATGGCGATGCCGACGCCCGGCCCCACCGCCTGGCGGGCCTCGGCCACCCGGGCCACCGCCTCGTCGATCTTGGCGTGGCTGTCGACGATGGCCAGTTCGGCGGTGCTGTTCATCTTGAAGGCGGTGAAGCCCTTGGCCACGATCTCGCGCGCCTGCCGGCCCACGTCGACCGGGCGGTCGCCGCCGATCCAGGCGTACATGCGCACCTTGTCGCGCACGCGCCCGCCCAACAGGGTATGCACCGGCACGCCGAGCGCGCGGCCGGTGATGTCCCACAGGGCCTGGTCGATGCCGGCGATGGCGCTCATCAGGATCGGCCCGCCGCGATAGAAGCCACCCCGATAGAGCGTTTGCCAGACGTCCTCGATGCGGCGCGGGTCCTTGCCGATCACGATGTCGGACACCTCGTGCACGGCGGCCTCGACGGTGGCGGCGCGGCCCTCGATAACCGGCTCGCCCCAGCCGCACAGGCCGGCGTCGGTCTCCACCTTCAGGAACAGCCAGCGCGGCGGGACGCGATAGGTCTTCAGCGCTGTGATGCGCATGGTCGGGATCTCTTTCCTGTCTATGTGACCAGCCCGTTGACGATATTGGGCTGGTCTATTTGACCAGCCACATGGCCACGTTCGGCTGGAACAGCAGCAGCGCCAGCACCACGATCTGGATCGCCATGAACGGAATGACGGAGCGGTAGATGTCCACCAGGGTGATCCCCGGCGGTGCCACGCCCTTGAGGTAGAAGGCGGCCGGCCCGAACGGCGGCGACAGGAACGAGACCTGCATGTTCACCGCGAACAGGATGCCGAACCAGATGGGGTCGTAGCCAAGCTGCTGGACGATGGGCACGAAGATGGGCAGGCACAGCATGGCGATGCCGATCCAGTCCAGGAACAGGCCAAGCACGATCAGCACCAGCATCATGACCAGCAGGATCAGGATGGGCGCCATGTCCAGCCCCAGGATGGTCGACGAGACGAACCGGTTCCCGCCCATCAGGTTGTAGACGCCCACCAGGGTGGCGGCGCCGACACCGATCCAGATGATCATGCCGCAGGTGTTGATGGTCTGGGTGACCGCCTGCTGCATGAGCGCGAACGAGAACTCGCGGCGGATCATGATTCCCACCAGCACACCGAACACGCCCATGGCCGCCGCCTCGGTGACCGAGGCCACGCCGCCGTAGATCGAGCCCAGCACCATGAAGGCGATGACCGCCGGCAGGACGATGTGGCGCATCTCATGCAGCTTGGCGCGCCAAGGCAGGTTGGCCTCGGCCTCGGGCAGCGGCGGTCCCAGGGACGGGTTCAGCAGGCAGCGCGTCAGCACGTAGGTCATGTAGCACAGCATCAGGATGATCGCCGGGGTGATGGCCGCCGTGAATAGATCGGCGATGGAGACGCTGGCGATCAGCCCATAGATGATCAGCACGATGGACGGCGGCATCATGGTGCCCAGGGAACCGCCCGCGCAGACCACGCCGATGGACAGATGCTTGTTGTAGCCCAGGCGGAGCATCTGCGGCAGCGCCAGCATGCCCAGCAACACGATCTCGCCGCCGATGATTCCCGACATGGCGGCCAGGAAGAAGGCCACCACCACCGTTTGCACGGCGACACCGCCGGGGATGCGCCCGGCCAGAATGCGCATGCCGTTGAACAGATCCTTGGCGATGCCCGAGCGGTCCAGCAGCGAGGCCATGAACACGAACATGGGCACGGCCACCAGGGAGTACTCGGTGATGAAGCCGAACACCCGGCTGGTCACCAGCGGCAGGGCGTTGGGGCCGAACCAGCCCCAGGTGAACACCAGCGCCACCAAGCCGGTGGTGAAGGCCAAGGGGAGGCCGGTGAGGAGAAGCAGGAAGATACTGCCGACGAGCACGTAGGTGCCGACCTCGATGCCCATGGCGCTCATGCCGAGCCCGCCCATCTCACCGCGCCCCCGTGTTGGTGGTGGCCGGCCGCGCGCGGAGCGTCTGAATCAGGTGCAGCAGGGCTTGCAGCGTCATCAGGGCCACGGCGAACAGGATGAAGCCCTTGGTCATGGCCGGAAACGGCGGGTTCCACGAGGTGCCCGAGCGCTCCAGTTGCCAGACACCGGTGGGGCTGTGCGAGGCGCGGTAGAAAAGCTGCCAGGCGGCATAGGTCATGCCGCCGCAGAACAGGACGACGATGGTGTTGTTGAACAGGTCCAGCCAGTGACGCACCCGGGGAGACACCGAATCATAGATCACCCGCACGCGGATGTGCTTGTCCCGGGCCAGGGCCACCGGGCCGCCCAGGGCGAACAGCGTGGCGATGAGCATCACCGTGGTCTCGTGCACCCAGGAGGTGGGCGCATTGAACACGTAGCGCATGATCACTTCGAACACGCTGATGGCCATGGCGATGAACACCAGCCAGGCGATGCCATCGGCGGCGCGGGCGATGACCCGATCGAGGCCGGTGCGGATGGTGCCCTCGGCGGCCTTGTGCGGATCGGGCTCGGGTTTGAGGCCCGGGGGCGGTGCGGATGGGGACGGGCTGGACATGACGGTGGACCCCAAAAGGTCGAGAGTGGGCCACGCGGAGCGGCCGCACGCGCGGTCTAGTGCAACGACGCATTCAAGGGATTCACCCTTGAATGCACATGTCGTTGCACAGGACATTGTTTTTAGTGCCCTTTCGATCCAGACAAAAATGCAGACTGCATCTTTTGTCTGGATCAGTGCACTAGGGCGGCCCCTTGCCCCGAGATGCCGGGACAAGGGGCGATCGCCACTAAAGAAGGTTGCGAGCCTGCAGGAAGGTGACGACGGAGTCGTAGACTTTCTGCGTCAGGTCATTGCGGGTGGCCCAGTTGGCCCATTCCTGTTGGGCGATGGCGCGGAACTTTTTCCGCTCCTCGGGCGGCAGGTCGATGATCTCGATGTTCGGATCGGCGCGGGCCTCGACCACGGCCTCCAGGTCCCGGGCCTTCAGTTTGAAGACCAGTTCGTAGGCCAAGGCGTCGGTGGCCGTCTCCAGAACGACCTTGAGGTCGTCGGGCAGACCGTCCCAGATGTCCTTGTTCAGGGACACGGCCACCATGGGCAGCGAGTGGAAGCCCGGATAGCTGGGATACTGGGCGAAGCTGTGCAGGCCCTGGTCGTGGTTGGTGGAGAACACGGTGTAGTCGGCGGCGTCGATGACGCCCTTTTCCAGGCCGGTGTAGACCTCGGAGCCCGGCAGGTTCACGGGGGCCGCGCCGGCCTTGGAGAAGATGTCGTAGACCATGCCCTCGGGGGCGCGCAGCTTCAGGCCCTCCAGGTCGGCGACCGAGCGGATCGGCTTCTTGGAGACGAAGGCTTCCAGGCCGGTGGCGGCGGCGCCGATCAGGTGGACGTTGTAGGGATTGACCAACTCGTTGTAGAGCGCCTCCCCGCCGCCATGCTGCATGTACTCCAGGAACTCCAGCGGATCGCCCCAGGCGCCCACCAGGTTGCCGAGCATGGAGAACGCCGGATTCAGGCCGGAGAAGTAGCTCGGGTCGGTCAGATGGCCCTGCAGGATGCCGGAGCCAACCGCGTCCAGGGTCTGGTTGTGGGGCACGACGGCGCCGGTGGGCAGGATCTCGATGTGGATGCGCCCGCCGGACATGACACCGATGTTTTCGGCCCAGGTCTGCTTGATCTTGAACTGCGGCTCGCCGGCGCTCTCCGAGGTCTGGAACGTCCATTCATACTCGGCCGACCAGGCCGGCGCCGCCAGCAGCAGGGCACCGAGAAGGGCGCCACCGATCACGGCGCCACCGAACACAGTGCTGGTGCCAGGGGGAAGGGGGGGCAAGTATCGGGCGCTCATGACATCCTCCCACGAGGTGGTTTGAGGGAACCGGTGATCCGCATCCGCGTGTCCCCGGGGTCGACCCGGGGGGGACCTATGTGGACGCGGGACCGGCGCGGGACGGACGTGACGTCCGGGCGGCCACAGGAACACGCCCGGACACCGCGCCGTCCGTCACAGCAGGTTGCGAGCCTGCAGGAAGGTGACGACGGAGTCGTAGATCTTCTGCGTCAGGTCGGTACGGGTGGCCCAGTTGGCCCATTCCTGCTGGGCGATGGCGCGGAACTTCTTCCGCTCCTCGGGCGGCAGGTCGATGATCTCGATGTCCGGATCGGCGCGGGCCTCGACCACGGCCTCCAGGTCCCGGGCCTTCAACTGGAAGATCAGCTCATAGGCCATCGAGTCGGTGGCCGTCTCCAGGATGGCTTTCAGGTCGTCGGGCAGACCGTCCCAGATGTCCTTGTTCAGGGACACGGCCACCATGGGCAGCGAGTGGAAACCCGGGTAGCTGGGATACTGGGCGAAGCTATGCAGGCCCTGGTCGTGGTTGGTGGAGAAGACCGTGTAGTCGGCGGCGTCGATGACGCCCTTTTCCAGGCCGGTGAAGACCTCGGACAGGGGCAGGTTCACGGGGGCCGCGCCGGCCTTGGAGAAGATGTCGTAGACCATGCCCTCGGGGGCGCGCAGCTTCAGGCCCTTCATGTCGGCGACCGAGCGGATCGGCTTCGTCGAGACGAAGGCTTCCAGGCCGGTGGCGGCGGCGCCGATCAGGTGGACGTTATAGGGGTGTACAAGCTCGTTGTACAACTCTTCACCGCCGCCATGCTGCATGTACTCCAGGAACTCCAGCGGATCGCCCCAGGCGCCCACCAGGTTGCCGAGCATGGAGAACGCGGGATCGATGCCCGAGAAGTAGCTGGGATCCGGCATGTGGCCCTGCAAAATGCCCGTCCCCACCGCGTCCAGGGTCTGGTTGTGGGGTACAACGGCCCCGATGGGCAGGATTTCGATCTGAATGCGTCCGCCGGACATGACGGCGACGTTCTCGGCCCACGCCTGCTTGATCTTGAACTGGAGTTCGCCGGCGGGTTCCGCGGACTGGAACGTCCATTCGTACTCGGCGGCCTGGGCCGGGATGGCCAGCAAGGCAGCACCAAGGGTTACGCTGCCCAACGCGGCGCCGGCACCGTTCAGAAGGTTGGGCAAGGTTGGCGTGGTCATGCAGTCCTCCAACGAGGTCAGGTGAGCGGACATCGAACCGGACGGTCCGGCACCCTCGCGCGGCACCGGCGTCGGTTGTCGACTAGATTCCCGACCGCTTGCCAGGGCCGGGGTCCTCACTCGCCCACAGACGGGCGAGCATGGCGGGTTCCGGTTCCACGTCGCCGGTATCGAGGCCCAGGTCCTGGCCGGTGCGGGCCATGACGCGGACGGCCGCCCTGAAGGCGGCCTCTGGCTGGCGCAGGCGGATCGACTCCAGCAGACGGCGATGTCGCTCCAGGCTGTCGCGCAACTCGCCGGCCGTATCGTTGGTCTTGCGGATGACCATCAGGATGGTGGGGCGCAGAATGTGCGCCAGTTGCGCCCAGACCAGATTGTGGGTGGCGCGATAGATGGCGGCGTGGAAAGCGACGTCGTGCTCGCTGAAGGCACGCGGCAGGGGCTCGCCCATCGCGGTTTCCGACAGAGTCCGCTCCATGCCCAGGAACCCGTCCTCGATGGCCATCAGATCGCGCGCGGTGGCGCGTTCGGCGGCCAGGGCGGAGATGAAGGGCTCGGTGGTGCGGCGGAACTCGAAGATCTGGCGCAGGATTTCCGGATTGGGCGACGCGTAGTCCGCCATCCATCGGGTCACCAAAGGATCCAGGATGTTCCAGTCGCCGTACTCGCGCACCACCGTGCCCTGGCCGGCGTGACGGCTGATGATGCCCAGGGCGGTCAGACTTTGGAGGCCCGTTCGGATGCTGGCGCGGCTGACGGCGAAGCGCTCGGCCAGTTCCAGTTCCTTGGGCAGAAGAGAGCCCGGCGGGTAGTCGCCGGAGAACAGGGCGCTGGCCAGGCTTTCGGCCACGCGGTTGCCCAGGTCGCGCGTCGCGCCGGCGGTGCCGGCGGAGAGCGGGGTGGGGCTGTCATCCTCGAACGGGGTCGAGCGGGACATGGGACCGTTTCCCCTGTGACCGTGCCCTGGTGGCCAACGCCGCGTGGGCAGGGTGCTCTTGGGGTCGTCCGGTCGTCGACATGAACGAGGTCCCCAAGAATGTCAGAAACGTTACACCATGTCTGACATGGGATCAAGAAGTTCATACTTACACGGCATGCAGGTCAATCTTTTGGTATGAAATGTCCGCGTTTACCGTCGCCATGCGACGGCGGTCTTCCCGTCCGTCTCCCGTCGCATGCCGGTTGTGATGATGGACTTTGCGGCGGTCCGTCCCTCTTTGGCGGGAGACAACGGCCTGTGCCTGTCTTGCCGCCGGTCATTGGGGGCGGCCACGCGGGCGGCTTTGAAAAAGGTATTGGTTGGAAGAGAGGTCATCGGTCGGTTCTCCGGGATGTGTCCTCGTCCATCGGTCCGGAAGAAACGGAATAAATTCAATGTATTGTGTGGAGGTACAACAAACGCGGCAGCCGTTCCTGACCCTGACGGGTCAGGGTCAAGGACGGCTGGCATGACGGCGATTGATGGCAGATGGGAGCGGCGTTCGGTCGGCATGCGTCGTCCACGCCGCCATCCCAAGCCGCAGTTTACCCTAGTGTCCTGATCGAGAAATAAGTACGATCATGCTGTTTCTGGTCGGGAGGGCATGATGGGCGCTGCGGCAGTTACGATCATTCTGAGCGATGCGGAGCAGGCTGAACTCGAACGTCTGGCT